>SXGQ01178997.1_pt1 | contig 49802 bp, 55 predicted proteins | sample 3178371 | NCBI WGS metagenome assembly SXGQ01 (sample SAMN11356859, study PRJNA531348) | freshwater metagenome | isolation source: freshwater sample F1-20 | place: China: Fuxian Lake, Yuxi | collected 2017-12-25 | reverse complement strand
CATCGTTGTCCTCAGCCTCGCTTTACTCTGCATCGTTGTCCTCAGCCTCGCTTTCCTCTGCATCGTTGTCCTCAGCCTCGCTTTCCTCTGCATCGTTGTCCTCAGCCTCGCTTTCCTCTGCATCACTTTCATCATCCTTTACGAAGTTCTTGATCATATTCTTGGCAATCTCCACAGCCTTCTGCCGAGCGGCCTCCTTTGCAGCTTCCTTCTCCAGCCGGACAGCCTCCTTGGCAGCTTCTGCAGCCGCCTTCTTTGCCAGCTTAGCTTCCTCCGCAGCCGCCTTCTTTGCCAGCTTAGCTGCCTCAGCAGCCGCCTTCTTTGCCAGCTTAGCTGCCTCAGCAGCCGCCTTCTTTGCCAGCTGGGCATCATTGCGATCAGAATCCTTGGCAGCCTTCGCCACTGCGGAAGCAATCTTCTTTGCCAGCTTAGCAGCCTCAGCAGCCTCCTTCTTTGCCAGCTTGGAAGCCTCAGCAGCCTCCTTCTTTGCCAGCTTGGCAGCCTCAGCAGCCTCCTTCTTTGCCAGCTTGGCCATCTCCTTGGCCAGGACCTTCTCCAGCTTGAGGGCCTCCTTCATGGCAATCTTCTCTTTCTTAAGATTCTCACGCTCGATGGCGCGCGCAACCTTCTGAGCCTCGGTGTACTTGACCATGTTGGTAGCTTTGTAAGTTTTATGAGAGTCTGAGAGTGTTTTTATTTTTACAGAGTCCAGGAAAACAAGGTATTTATAGTAATTTACCACCCGGGGTCAAATGACATCTGCCCCGCAGTAGCCAGGGACAAATGACATGTAGAAGACCAATGCTTACCTTATCCGCGTTCAATTTTGAAAAAAATAAAACACGCTTACCGTATCGTATACAATGACCCCTTATGAGTTGTGGCTTATCGAACTGAGAAAGCGGGAAGCAGCGCGGGTGGCAGCACTTAACAAGAAATTCCCCTACTGGGGCTGGGGACCTCACGAGGGCCTTCGTTGCCAGTTTAACAACAACACTGGCTGCAATACATACTGGAAGGATGGTAAGCTATACGAAAAGTAAATGCGTTTATTTCGTTCTAGTGGCGAGGTGAATCAAATGTAACATTTATCGTATTTCCCGAAGCCATTAAATTGAGTCACTAAGACATTCGTGTAAGCTCCCCAAGACCCGAAGAAAATCCAGTCATCTACGTTAAGTTCGGGTAGGACAACTGAATCCCGAATGACATCTACAGAATCGCACGTGCATCCGTAAATTACCGATGGAAACTCAACGTCTTCTTCTGAACTTTTGACCACCTCAGGTTCAGGAATTGATTTCTCAAAAATACAATTAGAAAACCCGCCGTAGGTACCGTCGTTAACGAAATACTCGAACACACCGTCGCGTTTTCTTTTACCTATAACTTGGACACAAAGCGCCGAGTAATGTTCGGCGAAGAACCTCCCTGGCTCGGCGATTACCTTTATCTTATCGGAGTCGAAGAAATCCTTTAGTCCGTCGTTGATATATTCGGTAACGCACGTAGATAGCTCTCCGTCTTCGTCGAAATCCGCGTGGAACCCCCCTCCGATGTCAAGGAGTTTCATATCATGACCGATTTTAGAAGAAATATCGAACGCTTCTTTCGCGTGTTTGATGGCCTTGTAGAACGCGTCCGGGTTGCGACTTCCAGAGCCAACGTGGAACGAAATCCCAATGACTTTCATGTTGTGGTTGAAAGCGTATTTCAGGAGTTCCGGTATGTCTTCGTGATTGGCCCCGTATTTGCTTCCCAGAGAAATAGTCGCGTTGGGGTCGTCGCAGCGAATGCGTAGAACCAACTCGCACTCTGGGTGATACATTTTGATTTTGTCAACTTCGTATGTAGAATCGTAAGTGGTGATATTAACCCCCTTGTCTTTGGCAAACAAGATGTCGTCTGGGCTCTTGACAGTATGGGCGAATATCACTTGTTCGGGTTTGGCGCCGAGGTTGATAACTTTCTTTATCTCGTTACCGGATGCGCAGTCAAAGTTTACCCCCTTCTTTAGGAGGGTCTTCAGAAGAACTTCATCATCATTGCACTTTACCGCGTAGTGGGGGATAACCCGTGGGAGCAATGTGTGAAAACTGTCGACGAGATTTTCGATAAACTTAGGGGATGAAATGTATAGAGATTTTTGAGTGGGAGGACGTTCGATGAGGATTTTCCTTGCATCGCCAACTGTCACGCCCACCATAAGAGTTTTTTTGTTAGTATGTGTAACAAACAAAAAAATTCCATATAAAATTAAGAGTGTCTATATGCTCACATGAGCGGGTTCGCGCGCCTTCCGGTATCCGTAATGATGAACTTGCCCCCGGACTTCCCCTTGTATATCTTCCGCCCCTTCCTATCGACCATCCCTGTAAATTCCATCTTATGGTTGTTTACCTTGCTTTTCAACGATTCGTTTACGTACGGAACTCTCTTACCAATCGTTGAAATTACAAACTTCCCTCCGCGAGGACCGTGGTAAATAATTCTACCCATGGAGTCTCTCTCCCCGCTGTTGGTGCCTTCGAACAAGTGTGAAAATTTGCGGTCGGGGGATGACACCTTCTGGGGAGACGGGGCCTTCTTGGGACTCGGGGCTATTTTTCTTGCTTTGGGAACTGGGCGCGGGGGTGAGAACAAGTTGCCAAGGTCCAAACTGAACTGGGGCATCATCGTCGTTTTGGGCTTGGGGGTGTTTCCAGAATTTCTCAATAATTTTTCGAGTTCGTTAGTAGTTATATTAGGGGATGACTTACGCGGGGAAGGAGACCTCAACAAGTTATCAATGTTGGGCATGTTCTGAGAAAAACTTCTAGAAGTGCTCATTATATATTGATATACCTTATATTTTTTTTAAATATTTACACTATTATAATGCCTCCGAGACTTCCGCCAACGTTTCTCAGAACGACCGTTTATACCAACGAAGTTCTCGGAAATGTGATTGTTCAAGGGAATATAAGGAGTGGCTTTATAACGGCAAATGTCATATATGGAAATGTATCTGGTGTAAATATAGTAGCACAAAACATATATGGAAATCTAACATCTAACAACTGGACCCCTGGAAACGTAACAAACCTAAACATAACTGGAAATATGACTGCTGAGTATTTTATCGGAAACGGGTCGCAGTTATCAGGTATCGCAACTTACACGCTTCCAGGAGGGGCTAACATTGACATCATCGGAAATGTCGCCGGTGATTACGCGAACGTTACTACCCTGATGGGGACCACTGGAAATATAGGAAACGTCCGGATGGTGGGAGGTAACGTCGCTGTCAGTGGGCAAGTAAATGTCCTTGGCAACGTCGTAGCAACGAATATTATTGGTAGCGGTACTGTGATAGCAACCACCGGGAACATAGGAAACGTGAGGATGGATACAGGTGTCGTCACGGCACCGCGCCATACGGTAGATGGTAATTACTATTTGACTATGTCGGGCACTAACCCTATTGTAAATCTTGATGCTTTCGATTATCTTGGATACAACAGGACAGCTAATTCGTTATTCTTGGTCGTGGGAGGTAACACCAAAGCAACGATAGACGGTGTAGGAAACCTGATTCTAACGGGAAATGTTAATGCGGTCGATGGGAACTTTTCAGGTAACGTTAGAGCAATTACGGGAAACGTCGGAAACACGAGGTTCCTCGGAGGAAATGTTGATGTCAGTGGACAAGTGAACGCGCTCGGTAACGTCGTAGCACCCTTCTTCATCGGAAACGGGTCACAGTTGACCGGTATTGCCGCTGCTCTTCCAGGCGTTATATCGGAAGATATCCGTGGGAATATCATAGGTGCTTATGCGAACGTTATTACTCTGATAGGTGCCACGGGAAACGTGGGTAACGTCCGGATGGTGGGGGGTAACATCGCTGTCAGTGGGCAAGTAAATGTCCTCGGCAACGTCGTAGCACCATCTCATGTGGTAGACGGGACTTACAATTTAGGGGTATCTGGTGGCGACCCTTATATAAATTTTGACACAGATGATCATCTATCATATTACAGAGCTGAAAACACGTTGATATATTCCACAAAGAATGTTGCAAGATTGACGGTGGACGAAACAGGAAATCTGGCTACAACGGGAAACCTTTTTGTGAGAGATGGGATATTTACAGGAAATGTCGTAGTAACGAAAGACATAAGAGGAGCAAATACGATGACTCTTACGTGTGCTGCTAACGCAAATATTTTGACGGTATCTGGAACGTCTGTGGATACGGGAGGTTCTTCTCTCATACAAGGTACCACTTTGCGAGGCAATAATTCCTCGTATTCTCTGTTGCGTTTAGATAACACCGGAGGGAGATTATTAGACATCAATGGAAATGGTGAAATGTCTTTAACTTCCGCAACCACCGCAGATATAATGAGTATTAGCACGAGAACTGGTTCGTTGGTGGGTAATGCGCTATCTATCGTCGTTCCGAGATTATCTTTTACGGATTACTCTTTCATCAGTTGCAGAAATACAAACGGTATGTTGTTCAATGTTGACGGGAGGGGGATGCTCACGTCCCAGTGTGCGGTCAACGGAAATGTAGTAAATGTCGTATCTAGTTCGGCGACAAACACCAATGATATGATAAGAATTCAATCGTCAGCGAGTGCAGCACAGCCATTCAACATGATTTCTGCTAAAAACGCAGCCGGGAATGTGTTCAGAGTAAGCGGTAATGGAGCTGTATTTGGAGTGGGTGCATACAACACATCTGGTGCCGATTATGCGGAAATGTTCGAATGGGAAGACGGTAATGCAAACGACGAAGACAGGAGGGGTGTGACGGTAGTGAAAGGGAACAACGGTGTTATACGCATGGCAACCGGTATAGACGATCCAGCCACGGTCTTCGGTGTTGTATCGGCGAACCCGAGTATTGTCGGAGACGCCAAATGGGACGAATGGTGTGGTCGTTACTTGAGAGACAGATTCGGTACCAAATTATCGAACACGGTGTATTACATTGCCAATGTTTCAAATGAAAACGAAAGGGTGAGATGTGGTATAAATGACACTCCTCCAGTCGGTTATGAAAAGACTATCAGCAGTGAATTTATTGAGAATCCCGCATATGATCCCAATGTGGCGTACGTCGCACGGGAAGCCCGCAGAGAATGGGCAACCATAGGGCTCGTCGGGAAACTAATGGTTCTCCCCGGCCAAGTGGTGAACCCGAACTGGATACTCTTCAGAACCATCTCTCATCAAGATGGCGACGTCTTAGAATATATCGTAAAGTAATACGACTGGTATTATACATTTTATCGATAAGATTACTTATTCGTATCGACAAACTTGATTTTTGATGATCTAGACGTAAAGGCTCTGGAAGCTTGTGAAGTCAGGCACGAAGTCAACTGGCAGAAGTTCTTCTACGCTTGCGACTCCGAGGGGTCCCTTGGTATCGGGGACGAAACTGTTGAAAGATGAGAATTTCTTGACCCACAACTTGCTCTTGGGGTCCAACACACACACGATGACGAGCTTGAGGGAGTAATTTTTAATCCGATCGTAACAGATAATAGCCAGGTCATAATGAATGTTCTTGGCCGCGTCCACTCCCTTCGCGGCGTATTCTACGGATATGAAATCGAGGGTTGGTGTATCTGGCCCTTTCACACGATCGAGCACCATCTTAGATATTCTCTCGACCTCGCTGTCGCTATATGGCGCGGACTCGGGGAACGTCGTTTTGGCTACGTTTGCGGGGGCGGTTTTGTCAACAAAGCGGCTTAAAATTCTGTCGAATGACGTCGCAGTGTCCGGGATGGGGTCCGAGAATATGTACGTCTGATCCACTGGGACTTGGGTGAAATCCATACCCTTGTTTTCAGGAATGGGCTCGATGAATTTACCAACAACTGTGAATTTCTCGGTATTTCGATAGTACATAAATGCAATTATTATTACGAGCAATAGAATCGCAACTCCCGTGAGAACATCCATTTATACTGTAATCTAATATTATTTTATTATGATTTAATTGAGCGTGGCAAAGTATAGCGCCTGATCGAGCTCCCCCAGCATCTCGTCTCTTATGTTCAAAAGCTCCGTGTTTTTTGATATCATTTTGTCGAGATCTCCGCGTAAGTATTCTTGAGCCGTCCTCAGGAGCTTGACGTATTTGGTCTTCGTCATGTTTTGTATGGGGACTGAGCTTCCAGATTTCAGCACGGGTCTCGTGAAAGCACCCATAGCTTTCTCCACAAAGCTGTCGATCAAATCTGAAAGATTGTCAAATAGTTTGTTCGTCGTCTTGTGGTTAGCGTAGGATTCAGTCGTCCAGTGGTACATCTTTATTGACATTTGGAGCTCGAAGAAAAATAACACAATTTGCGCTGCTTTAGAGCCATTCCGGGTTCTGTTGTTGTTTTTATTGTTAGAAGACATGAGTATTATGATATACCAACATTTTTAAATACCTATCTTTCCTTTGTATTGTGTCAACAAACTACGCACTGCATTTCGCGCTTCCTCTAACGACGTATGGGACGAAGTTCTCCAGAGACCATCGGCGTACAGAGAAACTTTCCACCCGTTCACAGAATATTGTTGAATAGCAGTGTCTACCGAATAGGGCATACTAGTATTTTTAAAAAGGAAATCATAAGTTATTAAAAAATGTTTGTGGAATGTATCATGCAAATCTTCGTCAAGACCCTCACTGGGAAAACGATTACGCTCGAGGTAGAGTCCAGCGATACCATCGAAAATGTGAAGGCCAAGGTACAGGACAAGGAAGGAATTCCTCCCGAACAACAGCGTTTGATCTGGGCCGGTAAACAATTAGAAGATGGACGCACACTCGCCGATTACAACATTCAGAAAGAAAGTACTTTACATCTTGTCCTGAGATTGCGCGGCGGTTGATACATTTCATGATCACTTAATTTGACACTATGTTCGTAGTATCAAATTAAATATCGTTTGACCCCGGAAAAAATAATACTATAAATACACCGAATAGGAAATAATATGCACAGCGAAATGCTCAAACGTCTCCTTAAGTCCTGCTTCGTCGGCGACCCTCGGGTAGAGAGATACACGGTTAAATGGACTATAGGCGATGGGTCGTTCAGCACCGTGACATTGGCAACCGACAATATGACAGGAAATGAAGTTATACTTAAAAAGGCAAAAAATCTTAAAGAGGAGCAAGAGATCATCGCCGAGTATTCATTACTCAGGCGAATCCAACACCACAATATCATCCGACCATTGGACTTTGACTCTAATGGGCTGGGATTGGGTTTCATGGTTCTACCTCGTTATACCAGAGATATGTATGATCACGTTATGAAGAAAAGACCTTCGCATGCTGAGATGAAGATGTTTGTCAAAGGGATGGCATCCGCGGTGAATCACCTCCACTCTCAAGACATAGTCCACAGAGATATCAAACCCGAAAACATCCTCATAAAAAATGACTATTCCTCGGCCGTCTTATCCGACTTTGGGATGGCCGTACACGTCTCTTCAAAACCAACAAATCTATGCGGTACCCTGGCTTACATAGCTCCAGAGGTGCAGAATGCTGTAGAACTTAAAGATTTCCGAGCGGGGCTAGATTGGAAAAAATGCGACGTGTTCTCACTCGGCGTTACTTTTTATACGGTGTATGAGTTTGCGTTCCTATTCCACGGACGAGAAGATGACCAAACGTCAATGCCAGGGCAAGATTATATAGATGAAGAAATTGACTCATTGTCTTGCGATGATGACCTCAAGGATTTGCTAAAGAAAATGATAACAGTAGAACTAGAACAGCGCTTTTCTATTGATGATGTTATGAAGCATCCGTATTTGCAGTGATTATTTTGACAAAGTGTAATGTCAAAACAATGTAAAATCAACACGTTTATTTAAAGAACATCTTCGACTGAGAAATTACAACGGCAAGCATGAAACAGATCACCCCGATAGACACGTGTGTCGAGTGAGGGAGGCAAGAGTTCGTGAAAACAGACGCAATCGCACAGTGTGTAGAATGAGGAAACAGCCCCCAGAATAATGCATTTATGGCAAGGAATGCTACGATTATGTTCTTCAACATCATGGTATATACAACAAAAATATTTTACTTTTTTGGCCAGTCGCAAGCGTTAGCTGCGGAGTTCCACACCAATCCTGTCGGGCAGTTCATTTTGATACCTGCATTGTAGAAGAATGGTTCACCATCAACCCCAGTAATCCCATCAGTTGGTGTGGTGGGAGGTGTCGTTTTGGGAGGTGTCGGCTTGGGAGGAGTCGGTTTGGGGGGTGTCGGTTTGGGGGGTGTCGGTTTGGGGGGTGTCGGTTTGGGGGGAGACGGTTTGGGGGGTGTCGGTTTTGGAGGAGTCGGTTTGGGGGGCGTCGGTTTGGGGGGCGTCGGTTTGGGGGGCGTCGGTTTGGGGGGAGTCGGTTTGGGGGGAGTCGGCTCGGGAGGCGTAGGCTCGGGAGGCGTAGGCTCGGGGGGTGTTGGTTTACCACCACCACCGTGGGTCAAATTTTCGTACATTACCTTCATCAGAGACCTAGGGTGGTCGAAAACGTGGTCGGCAGACGCTTCCCAGATCAGGATGCCTCCTAGATTATTATTGTGAACATAATCACATTTGAGCTTCACAGACCTAGGTTCGTCGTATGAGTTAAGCACGCGTTTCTTTGCGTCGTAGGAGTATGCTGCATTTGCCACGGGGTCCCACATTTCCGTAGAACCAGGGAGGGGTAGTTTATTATAATCCACCGAGCCATTGTCCCATGTCCGGTCAGTTGACCCTCCGGTGTATGGTTTGCCAAGTCCGTCTGTTCCGCTGAACCCCCTGGAGTAAAACGCAACTCCTATGAAAATCTTTTTGGGTTCCACCCCGAGTTTAAGCATCGCTTTTGCCGCATCGTCTGTAGAATACGGTACGTAGGGGGATTTTGTAAGGTTTGTGTGGTGGCCCGAAGCAGGACCTCCTTGACCCCACGCCCCGTCGAGGAAATCGTAAGTCATCATATGAACTTCGTCCAGAAGCTCGCTGATTTGTTTCGCCGGGAACATCCATTTTTCAGGCGCTGCACTCGTGCACATAGAAATCTTGAACCCAGGAAGTTTCTGGCGGATCAGCTTGAGAAGCTTGATGAAATTGTTTGCGTCATCTTTGTTTGCAGCATTTCCGCCCAGACCGTAGTTTTCGCCATTGTTGGACAAGTATTCCCAGTCAAGTGAAATAGAATTGAACAATCCCGGGTATCTGTTCATTATCCCGGCGAGAGTTGAAACGAATCTTTCACGGTTCTCCGACGTGGACACCGCGGGAGAGAAATTACCGCTCCAGCTCCACCCGCCTACGGAGGCGTGCATATTGAACTTGTGCCCCTGTTTTTTCAATTTGAGGAATTGGCCGAGGAGACCCAGTTGGTCTGGGGGGGAATCCCACTTATTCTGAGGGTCGACGCCTTCTCCTTTTCCGTTCAACGGCATTTGATAGTCTGCCCACTCGTCCCCGGAATACACTCTGCCGGTGGCGTCAACATTGAAGAAAGCATATGCGATGTCTGTCAATTTATCCAGAGGCAGGCTCTTTGGGTAAAACTTGCGGTCGTATGCCGACCAGTTCGTGTAAAAGTATATTGCCTGTTTTCCTGTGGGGCTCGTGAAGTATGGTGCCGGGGTTGCTAGTGCCATTGTTGATAGTGTATTTACATTTTATTTATTCATTTATTTTACGGGTTTCATGCAAAATCAGCAAATACGCGGAAATAATCAACTGACATAACAACTTCGACCGGGGTGGTTTCGTCAGGGGCAAACTTGGGGAAATTACCACCGACTGCAATGTTGTAAATTGCCTTGAAGGGGATGTCAAAAGGCGAAGACACCACCGCGTTTTTCGCCGCAGAGAACCAACCATTTTCAGGGTCCACAGCCTTTGAGTGACGACGTGTCATCTCAACTCCGTTCACGAAGAACACGAGTGTGTCCAGGGTCCATTCCACGCCGAAAACGAAGGACTTGTTGGCGAAAGAAGTACCGTCGATGTTAGAGGTCCTCGTCATATTGCGCAGATTCTTGACGCCGTCATAGCCCTTCTCCGGGCCGCCGTAGTGGACGCCGCAAGTGAGGCTGTCATAACCATCGCGAAGCTCCATAACATCGATCTCGCCAGATGCCGCGTACTCGCCATACACATACTCCTCGGGGAAGAACCAGAAACCGGGCCACAGACCATTTCCGGAGTCGGGGATGAGAATGTTGCTCTCAAAATAAATCTTGGTCACCACCTTGTCAGCGAGAATCATTCCAGGAGTCCATGCACCCTTGGATTCGACGCGACCAGAAAACCACTCCTCTCCCTCGCGAGCTGCCATGATGTGCATAGCGCCGTCATACACAGCCACGTTGTCCTTGTTGTAAGTCTGGAGCTCGCTGTTTCCGTATCCAGTCCGCCCGGGCCAGTTGACGATCGTCCAGTGTTCCTTGTTCACCGATTCGCCGTCAAACTCGTCCCACCAAATGGGAACGCGTGTGTTATTCCCAGACGTGATATTGCTACCGATGTAATCGGGAGAAATTGACGGTCCTGTGGTGTTGCTCACAGTCGTGCCGGTGGTGTCCACGTTGATCTGCTCGGTGTTGATCTCAGTCGAGTTGTCGAAAATATCATCCTGAGGCACGAAGTCATCAGGATTATCATAGTAAGTTGCCTCGGTATGCTTGGGTCGCGACAGAATGACACCAGCGGCGACAGAACCGCCGATGAGCAGACTGCCCGTGACAATTGCGATGATGATTGAGCGGCTCAGCATGTTTGTTAATTTTTAAGATTATGTTTCAGTGGAAGAAGACCCTTTTATAATTATGTGGTGAAAGTCATTTGACCCCGGAACTGTCATTTGTCATTCGTCATTTGTCATTGTTTGTAATTAGAAAGTCAACGACATATCAACACATTGGGTACAAATACGAACTTCGGGTAATGACGAGTACTAAAAATTACAATCACCAATCATGAAGAGAGCATATGAAAGCCAGAGTACAATGAACGCATCATGCGGCGAGATTGTAGAACTCGCGAATCACTCGGTAGCTCCTTCTCCGACATTTGAGAATATCACAATCGCCGAAGAAGTTCCCGCGGATACAGTCGTTCCCATTACCAAGGGAGAACGTTTCCCCGTGCCAAAGGGCGTGGTTCTTCCTCGGCCTCCCAACGATGAGCTGAAGTATGCTTACCTGAAGACCCGAAAGGGCCTGGTGGCACTATTCGCATTCATCTCTCTCGCGGTTTTCTCCACCGGTCTGATTTTGTTCATGCGAGCCACAGGTGCCTGGTGGTTCTGGGCGGTGTGTGCCCTGGCAATTGTGTCTTCCATCATCACATATATCCTCGTGGTCATCGTCGGTAATGGCTTTGATTACCCAGCCCACGAGGCCATCATCAAACGCGTCCGCGAGAACACCGAAGACCCCTTTTGCCCGAGCGTTGACATCCTCCTGCCCGTCTGTGGTGAAGACATTGCCATTCTCAACAACACGTGGTCATACGTTGCCAAGGTTCGCCACAATGGTGTACTCAAGGCCCACGTCCTCGACGACAGCGACTCGGCAGAGGTGAAGAAGCTGTGCCTGGAGTACGGGTTTATCTACCACGTTCGCGATAACCGCGGCTACATGAAGAAGGCGGGAAATCTCCGCGCGGCATTCACCAAGACCGACGGTGACTACTTCGTTATTTTGGACGCCGACTTCTGCCCCCGCGAAGACTTCCTGGAGAGCGTCCTCGGTCGTTTCAAGGCAGACCCCACCATCGCCATCATCCAGACCCCCCAGTTCTTCGAGCAGCGTAAGGAAGTGTCTTATCTGGAGCGCGGTGCCGGTGCTGTGCAGGAGATTTTCTACCGCCTGATCCAGCCCGGACGCAACTCCGCCCGCAAGAGCTACTTCAAGAAGTACGAGCCTGCTTACGGAAGTATTTGCGTCGGAACCTGTGCGATTTACTCTCGCTCTGCTCTGGAACCCATGGGTGGAACTGCCGAGGTGGAACACTCTGAGGACGTCCGCACCGGGTTCCGCGCCACCAAGGCCGGATATCACGTAGAATATGTCCCACTCAACCTCGCCGGTGGAGTGTGCCCCAATGACCACCGCGCTTTCTTTGCCCAACAATACCGCTGGTGCTCCGGCTCTACCACGCTGCTAACTTCTGCCGAATTCTGGAAGGCAGATCTCGGGTTCGTCCGCAGGATGTGCTATATTTCCGGAATGCTGTTCTACTCGACCAGCATGATGACCATCTTCCTGGGCCCCGCGCTGAGCAACATCCTCATTTGGGTGTTCCCCGAAGTTATCCTGTATTATAACATTTCCTTTGCCCTGACCGGAATCATCCTCATGCTGCTGCTCATCCCTCTGTGGAGTTGCCAGTCTTGGCCTTACGGCGCATACGCTACTATCTGCGCCCAAAATTTGGCCTACACCTGGGCCATCAAGGACAAGATCTTCAACACCGTTGGCTCGTGGACACCCTCCGGAAACTGTGGAAAAAAGAGTGCAATGGCTACCAAGTTCCGCAATGCGCGCGTCTTTGCCTTCCTCATCACCTTCCTCAACTTTGCCAGCATCTTCACCGGCTCTTTCCTCCACATCTTCCTGTGGAAGGATGTAGAATACTGGAATGTCATCCCTCTCATGGCGATTACAACATTCTATGCATCAAACTACCTCCCCTTTATCTTTAACTGGTAAACATTGTGAACTGATTTATTGATTTACAAGTCTTTCAAGTAGCGATTAGCGTTTGCTTTGAAATGTACCATAAGCCAAATTAAAAAAAATATACACATGTAATAACATGAGAATACCAACTGAACACAGTATGACAATCCCCACTATATTTTCCGGCATTGGTGCGATTATAGTCATCGCGGTGATAATATGGTTGGCCAGTCAATACAAAAAGGAGACATTCATAACAGCACGTAATGGGAAATGTCCCAGAGGAACTCTCCTCAAATACCGCACGCGTGGAGGTAAGAAAATAGCCGTGTGCATAGCTAAAAAAAGCTATAATTTTGGTAAACATGACGCTTCTGTGGCATCTCAATTCCCTTATTGGGGATGGGGGAACCACACGGGGCTGAGATGCAAGAACCCGGATAACACTGGATGCAACACAGCTTGGCGGGATGGTAGATTATACATCAAAAAGTGATATTTAAAAGTATCTTTAAGAGATTTGTCAATCATCGATAGCTATCATATTGACAATCTTTAGTATAAAAGCACCTTCATCTTACCAATGATGTAAAATTAAAATGCCATACAAGAAATGTCCATGTGGAAATCACGTGATATACAACGTTCCAGGAGAAACGAAACCGATTTGCTGTAAGAATTGCAAGACTGGTGATATGATATACGTCATGAACAAGAGATGTCAGTGTGGAAAAACACCAAAGTTTAATTTGATCGGTGAAACAAAAGGGGTATGTTGTTCGGAGTGCAAGACCGGTGAGATGATCGACGTCATGAACAAGAGATGTCAGTGTGGAACAACACCAGTGTTCAACATACTCGGAGAAACAAAGGGGGTGTGTTGCGTGAAGTGCAAGACAGACGGTATGATCGATGTCAGAAAAAAGAGATGTCCGTGTGGGAAAAAACCGTCGTTTAACATGCCCGGAGAAACAAAGGGGGTGTGTTGCGTGAAGTGCAAGACCGGTGACATGATAGACGTCGTGTCCAAGATATGTCCCGGGTATATTGAGCCGTGTCCTGTGAGAACATATATTGAAAATAGACATGAGTATTGCATGTCCTGCGATCCCAACGATGCAAGGCGAAAACTATACAAGAGATATGAAGAGGAGTTCTTTGCTTACATCAGAACCAAAATGGACGTCCACAAGCGGGAGTTCAGAGTGACGTTCGACCCAACAGAGACTGCCAAGAAGTTTGCCAGACTGGATGGTATCGTGTTCGGAGATGGTGTTATTGTGTGTCTGGAGGTCGACGAAAACGGACATCAGGAGTACGAGTGTGACGAGCATCGCATGCATCTCGTAACGGCGGAGTTGCTCCAGAAGCATCCCGGTCATGTAGTGTCATGGGTCCGTGTGAACCCATCTGTCAAATCAACGAAGACCCGTAATAAACGTTTTGATGATGTTGTGATGACGGTTAATGATATTTTGAAAACACGTGATACTCGCGTTGTATACATTGGGTTTGATTAATATATCGTTTGACCCTGGATTTTTCAATGATATAAAACCCCCATTCTACCAACAGTGTAAAATTAAAAATGTCCCTCAACGACTTCATCACAGAGTTCATCGGAAACGAGAATTTTTGGTTTGCAAAGTCTCCAGAACAAGATGCATACTTGACAGAAAAATATGGTCATCTCCTGGTCAACCCATATAGCGATAATCACATGCATCTCACTATTCTGTATGACCAACTTCCGAGGCACGTATTCAGGATATCTCAAAGTCATATGATCGAATATTTTCTGGAATTGGCGTTGATACACTATGATCACGTGTGTCTTGATACACTCACAGACGTGGAATGGTGCTTTGCTCATCTACCCATCCGCCACCAGGGGGACCCCGAATGGATACTCCGAGTCGTGCGAAAGGCATGGGAACGCGTCGTCCCAGGGTGCCACCCGTTCATGCTCCGTTTTATCAAGGCAACATACGAGCGCTGTCCAGTCGCAAAACAGTCGCAGTTCATCAAGACGGCGTACGCGGATACCGTTTTTTCGTCAATCACACATCGGGACACGCTTGATTTCATCCCACCCGACGCGGTGATCCCGATTGATTTTGAAAACCCCGTGGTAAAAGCGGTGCGAAAGGCGCTCGACGCACATCGCCCGACCAAGCTCTTGATGAGTATTTCAGGAGGGTCCGATTCGATGGTAGCATTCCACATCGTCAGTGGTTTGCGAAGTTTGTATCAATACGACCTGGAAGTGGTGACGGTCAATTACACCAACCGGGTGAGTGCATATAAAGAAGAGGCGTTCGTCACTGATTGGGTGAATTCGCTGGGGTACCCTCTGCACGTGCGACGAATTGAGGAAATCAAGAGACAGAAGTGCGTAGAAACTGATATGAGAACCACGTATGAGAAATACACGAGGCAGGTCAGATTTTCTACGTACAAAACAATCGCCAGTGATGCCCTGGTGGTGATGGGGCATAACAAGGACGATTGCCTGGAGAACATCCTACAAAATATTGGAAATTGCCACAAATATGAAAATTTATCCGGCATGGACACGCTCGTCGTCCAGGACGGCATCTCCTTTTTCAGGCCGCTTCTGAACATTTCAAAGGAAGACATCGTAGAATACGCCGAGATGCATCAAATCCCGTTCCTTCCCAACTCAACCCCTGCTCACTTTCACAGGGGGAAGATCAGGAACAGAGTAGTCCCCGTGCTGGATTCGTGGAACAACTTGTTCATTCCAGGATTATTTCAAGTCAAGGATACCATGTCTCAAATGCACAACGTAGTCGAGATGAGCGTTGCGATGGTTGCCGATAAATTTGAAAATGACATAGGCTGTCTGGATGTTTCGTATCTGAAAATGGGTGATTATTTCTGGAAATTATGCCTGAAGAAGCTATTTCCGACGGAAAAGATGAGCAACAAGATGTTTTCGTCACTCATGGAGCTGTTCAACCGGGCTCCACAAAACACCCGATTTGAAATAAACAAGAATCTGAGACTGCATATGACCATCGCCGATACAACGGCATGCTTCCGTTTCTACCACACGAACATGTAAAAGGGTTAACCCTAACACTCATAACACTCACTACATCAGGCCAAGGGTTAACCCTTCAATATTTTTTTTGAAAAATGAAGAAAAACGACTACACTTACTACACTTACTTCAAACTTTTTTTTGAAAAAACGCCATGCGTATGCAGCCACACGAAAACTTTAATACATGTATATAAATTCTGTAAGAAATAAAAAATAAATATTTAAACAAAAAATAAAAGTATTTCTACCAAAAGTATTTCTACTTCAATATTTTTTTTGAATAACTTAATAAATATTGAGGATATATAAAAAAAATGAATGTAAAGATACACAAGTTTCAAGTATATTCATGTGGTTGTGGTTACATGTCAACTCATGCCGGAAATGCTAGTAAACACCGGAAAGTTGCTTGTGGTCATGAAATGACAAATGAAGTGAAAGAGTTCGTGTCAAAAGAAGATCATATGGCATCTCACGGAAATGCATCAGTCATTAATACTTATCAAGGTGATAGTATCATCGGGAATAAGGTCATTGATAACAGTATTGATAACAGTATCGATAACAGTGTCGTCAACAATAATGTGAACATCACATTGGTGCTTCCCGAACGAACTACGAAAGAAGACTTCGTGGAGTATCTCGAGAGCATGGAACGACTGGGGTTTCGAACGCCCGAACAGGTAGCAGCAATGCCTGGTAAGCTGCTGTTGTTCACACGAGGGGCCAAGGAACTGCCAGGTGCTCTTATCGAGAGAAACAAAAAGATAATAGAAAAGCTTCCCGACGGGACCGAGCGGATAATGGGAAAAAAGAAAGCCGTGCGAACGTATACACACGAAGCGGTAGATGCGTTGTGTTTACGACCGCCTACAACCAGTGCAACTGATTTTTTAGAGATGGATCGCGGGACGAAACGAACGAAGATGTCAATACAGGATGCTGTAAAACTCAGGGCTACTGATTCCGTAGCTTTTCATCACGAGGTTCCGACAAACGTGAAGACAATTCAACAGAGAATAGAAAGTCATACGGAAAAAGCGCTTGATAAGATAACTTTGGAAAACAAGACCAACGGGTTTTTATGATTGTCATTTTATCCATGACATTTCATATTGACACACTCTGTATTTTATTACTCATCGCGCACACACATAGTAAAAAAACAAAATGTCTTCCTCTAAGAACATCACTGTCGTTGGCTCCGGATACGTTGGCAGTGCCATGGCTGCTCTGCTCGCCAAGTATCACAATGTCATCGTTCTTGATATTTCTCAGGAGCGGGTTGACAAGATGAACTCTCGCAAGAGCCCCATTGAGGACAAGGAAATTGACGAGTTCCTCGCAAACCCTGATGTCAAGATCTTGGCAACCACTGACAAAGCGGTCGCTTACAAGAGTCCAGACTTCATCGTCGTGGCGACTCCTACCGATTACGACGAGGCGTCTGGTTACTTCAACACACGCACCGTTGATAGTGTGATTGCTGACGCGGTGAAATTGTCCCCAGATGCTTACGTCGTTGTCAAGTCAACCATCCCCATTGGTTTTATTGGGTCTATGCGCAAGAAGCACGATACCAAGAACATCGCATTCAGCCCCGAGTTCCTCCGTGAGGGAAGGGCGCTGTATGACAACCTGTACCCATCTCGGATCATCGTTGGCGACGACTCTCCAAAGGCCGTAGAGTTCGCGGACATGCTAGCATCTGCGTCTCGCGTTCCCGACGTCCCCAAGCTTCTCATGGGCACTCGCGAGGCAGAGAGCGTCAAGCTATTTGCGAATACCTATCTGGCGATGCGTGTTTCGTATTTCAACGAGCTCGATACATTCGCCCTGAAGTATCACCTGAACTCGGCTGATATTGTCGAGGGCGTGATGCTCGAGCCTCGTATCGGCAAGGGATACTGCAACCCCGGGTTTGGGTATGGTGGTTACTGCTTCCCCAAGGATACCAAGCAGCTCCTGGCCAACTGTGCGGGCGTGCCTCAGTGTTTAATCAGCGCCATTGTAGAATCTAACCTGGTTCGCAAGCAGTCTATTGTTGACGCAGTGGCCTCTAAGAAGCCGAAGACGATCGGTGTATACCGCCTGGCGATGAAGGCCGGGTCTGACAACTTCAGGGACGCTGCGATCCTGGATATCATGGGGCAGCTGAAGGCCCGCGGTTTTGACATTATCATTTACGAACCATCCGTCGAGAAGTACCAGGATTACATCGTTGATAACGATCTCGGTCGTTTTGCAACAGAGTGTGATCTCATTATTGCAAACCGTGTTCCCATTGAGCACCGTATTCTTTTTGGCAAGAAGCTGTTTACACGCGATATTTTTAATACCGACTAAAAACATATTGACATTACAAAGTATTTAATAAATTTATAGTTATGTAATGAAATGAATTATTACTTCTTGAGGAATAAGAACATAGAGTTGGTCGTTTTTAACAGATATACAATTGGCGAAAACGGAGTTATCATAAACAAAAGAACAGATGGAATCGTGGGCACATACAAGAATAAAGCCGGATATAAGTTATCTACCGTAGTAGATGATGATGGGAAGAAACGCACTATTCTAATAGGTCGAGCGATCGCGTCTACATACCTTGGACCTCCTCCAACACCAGATCATACCGCGGATCACATAGATCGAGATCCAACCAATGATACAACTGACAACATTCGGTGGGCATCTAAAGTAGAGCAACGTGATAATCAAGTTCGTCATGAAAGACTGAAGTCTGCGTTCGTCATCGTTCAGGATGGTATAGAGAAAACCGCTGTCGAGTGGGTCGAATATTTGAAAGATCAGAAGAACCATATGGGGCGTAAATATACTACGGATATGATCAAACAGTATGCTCAAAAGAAACAGCATGGTTTCTCGTATAAAGAGTATCCAGATCTCCCCGAAGAAGTGTGGAAGGAAATCGACGACTCGAAGACCACACAAGGTTGTTGGGAGATATCCAACATGAATCGTGTGAAATATATCACGAAATACGCAGAAAATGTCTTGTCCGGAGAACGCATTGGTTTAATTTTGGGATATCCATCTATTGCCATTAATAGAAGAAATTGGAAGTGTCATATTCTGGCATTCAAAACATTCTTTCCTGATGATTATGCCACAAGAAAGACAGATGAGATGATTCTTCACGAAGATGACGACCCGAATGATTTCCGTCCACACAAACTACGACTTGGCACCCGAAGTGAAAATTCTACCGAAGCACATAACAATGGATGTCATGTCGGGACAAAAAAAGAACGCAAAACATGCGCTTCGTATGTAAATGGTATTCTCGAAAAAGAATACAATAGCTACGCAGACGCAATAAAATATTTAAATGAGATTGGATTTGATAAAGCAGCCTATGCTTGTATTCGCAGTGCGCTCAGTGGTGGCAGGAAGAGTGGAAAACCCAGGGTTGTATATGGTCGCACATGGCACTGACTAATTAAAACGACGTAAGAGCACAGAAATGAGGATTGTTTCTCAACAACACTGACAGCACACCATAAGCAATGCTCAGAGTTCCGACCACGAATAACGCGATGGAAATATCCTTGTAAAAGTCAATCTTATTCACGTCATACATCTTCATCGTCTTGCCACCGGGCCAGTTGGCAAAGAGTCCTACAAAGACGGCAAGTATGCCATATACTACCTGGCGATTGTCGCAAGTATTTCTCAATATTATAATCTACATATATATAAATGAGTTGCTCAATCACAAAGGTTCTTGATACAGAGACTAATAAAAGATTAGACGACGGCGTTGACATCATGGCCGCCAAGATTTCTGCCGCGGTAAAAGACGATGAAGTCAACAACTCCGACTGCAGAGCTTCGGAGATTGATCGTATGGTCAATATCGTCAACATGGCTATCCAATACATAATCCTGAGTTTCGTCATTTTGGCCGTGATACAACATGACAACGCAGCGTTGATCGTGAATGTGATCAAATGGGTATCCGTGGTATCTTTGTTACTCATCTTGGTTCAATACCGGAACGTGATGATTTCTGCCGGGAGGTTATTCTTGTACGGTTTGGACCTCGAGAATCAAATTATCATCGTGTTTTCTATATGCATCGCGTTGATCACCGGGTTCATAAAAAAAGGAACGGCCGGTATGAAACTAACTATAGCTGTCGCGTTTTTGATCCTCATTCGTCTTGCGATTCAAATGAAGAATTTCCTGCTAGACAGAGATTCCAAGATACCCGCCTTCTTGGTGTTTGTAAAGGAACTGCTCACTCCGAGTCGTATCACCAAGATCTACAATGCTTTTTAGTATCATTTGTCCCCGGTGATGCCCAGTGTATAAGTATGACAAATTCTCATTGTGTGTAAAATGATTTATACACTCCTGCTTCTGTCTTTGACGATGGTGTCCTCGAGGCCCGTTCCAACTACCGTCAAATACGGCCTTTCCACATACAACTATGCGGATGCAGACTCTAAGCGGTCCAAAGATTCGACATCATTCGCCGATGTCATAAAAAGCATGTCCCCCGGGATGATGCGATTCCCATCTGGTTCGGAGAGCAGCAGTTATCTCTGGGCAACTGCGCCGGAGTGGGTTCCTTCCTCACACGCCCCTGCTTTCAACACGAAGGCTAGGTGGCCCAATGCGGATAAGACCATCGTTAAGAACAATGAGTTTGTTGACGCGATAAACTTTGACGAGTTCATGGAGAACGCGGCAAACTCCGATGTTATCATTACCGTAAACTTTGATAGTATGTATGCTGACAACGGCCCTTCGAAGGAACTGCTCATCGAAACCGCTCGCCAATGGGTTGCATATTCGAAGATGATGGGTTACAATGTTTCCTATTGGGAGATCGGAAACGAGTCGGACATGCCTTCTACGTTCAACGGTAGGCCAGCTAACGGTGAGCAATATGCCAGGGATTTCATTGATTTCGCCACCGCCATGCGAGCCGAAGACGATTCTATTTTGATCGGCATGAATGGTTACTACGAGGATTTTATGCTCGATGTGTTTAATGTCGCTGGCGAGCACGTGGATTTCGTTTCTATTCACTCGTTCCCTATTTATGGGTTCGGGAATGGGTATGCCGATTATTTGAGCATCGGTGGGTATCACTACGAAACATATGAAAGGTTTTTGGCGGCGGTAGAAAAATCGACGATGAGTCAAGAAAAAAAGGTCGGGATGTTTGTGATTGTCAGCGAGACCGGTACCGTTGACTGGGCGTATATCAACAATGACAAACCTGGTTGGACTGGAAATACCGCGGGACATATGATCGCTCTGTTTGATATTCTTGGAAGGATTGGTGAAATGAAACGCGTGAGGGGCGGAATCCTTGCGTGGGCTTCGCATTGGCACGATGAACGTGACGGACATGACACATTTTCCATGTTGGATTCCTCAAACGATTACAAGCCAACTGCTTACGCACTATGGTTGTGGGCGAGTCTCGGAGAAGTAGAATACGTATGGCGCGAAGAAGATGATAATGTTATCAAGTTTATGGCGAGGACTACGGATGGCGAGAAAATACTCATTGCCAACAAGAAAAACGTTGCCCAAGATATTAAAATTTCAATGGCCTTCCACGCGGATTCTCCGGACTCTTCGGTCATATATAAGACAGTAGATTCCGATGTGCTTCCTGCTTATTCCATTGGGATACTGGTTTAAATCACACCTTTCTTTGCATGATTCTTAACAAATCTTCTAATATCGTCAAATGTGGTATTGGGAAATCCCCATTTCCCGCAGAAATGATCAATATCGTGTTCGCAATCGTCGCCGACCCATCTGTTTTTAAAGAAGTCTATATCATAGTCTTTTAACTTTGCGTTGTTTAAATACGTGACAACTGACGTAGGTTCTATATAAATTTCATGTCCCATTTGCTTGGCACATAAGCACAAATCAATATGTTCGTGCACACATCTGTAACTGGGATCTAACAAATTGCGTAATTCAGTCTTAATGAGAACACAGTGGTATTCAATATAGTCGCACGTCTTCCTGGTCTGCGAGTGTAATACGCTTCTGTGCTCATTTACTAGATCATGTTTCTCATCGAAGCTCCCGTCTTCTTTGATTGTTATAGTTCCGCCATACATATGAATCTTATCATTGTTCCACAAGTATGCTGGAGCCACGACCCCTGCGTTGGTCTCTTCTGCACATTTCAACAGATTCTGCAACCAATTCTGTTCGAATATAACATCGTTGTCGAGAAATATTGTATATTTTGTTTGTACAAGTTCCGCGGCTTTGATTCTATTTAGCTGCGGGATTGGCGTATAAGATGTTATAACGGTTTCTATTCCAGAAATATCGTCTGGAATCCCACAGTCGACTAATATGAAATCATATAGGTCGTCAGGGGTATTTGCCTTGAGACTCTGAATACTTTGCAATGTCGTAGAATATTTCTCACGGACGGTCATTACAATCGTAACTATTTTCATTGTATATACTATGGATATATTATTAGAAACGGCGAGAACGAGACTGTATACGTCTGATGAAGTTGAACTTCTACAAAAAGCATATATAATAGCAGAAAAATTCTCAAAAAACAGATATCGTTACAGGGACCCAAAAAGACCATTTCTGGATCATCTTGTTGGGACGTGTAAACTTCTCATGTATTCGAATGTGAATATTGAAACGGTTATCGCAGGTTTATTACATTCTGTAAAACCGCTCGACCAGATATACGAATTGGACGCAAAAATTGGAGAAATCGTGTCGAATTATTTTGATACTTCTCTGACTCCTGTTAAAAGCACGCCATATGAGCAGTTAACAGACGTGCAATGGGCCGTCCTGAGCATTCAAATTGCCAATGAATATGACATGTTTCGTGCAGGAGAAATAAAATAACTTTATTATTAATGATTCCGGTCGCCATCACAACATCCACGAAATACTCGGATCTTCTCAAAATGACTATTCCGTGCAATTATTCATTTTTTGAAAAATGGTACATCGTTACTCACCCAGAAGATGTAGAAACCATCAAAGTTATACAAGACTATGATTATCCAAATATAGAAATGGTTTTCTTTGATTTTTACGATAACGGTGCGCTTTTTAATAAAGGCGGTGCTATAAAGATGATGCAACAAAAAATTCCATGTGGTACGCCTGTTTTACTCATTGATTCCGATATTATATTGCCAGAGGATTTCTTACAATTGTTACCTGAGATAGAATCAGATAAGCTGTATAGTTCAAAATTTCGCCACGAGTTCTATTCAATAATTAATTTACGACACAATAAGCCGAACAAAATATATATTAACGATTGTAGTGGGTTTTTTCAATTATATAAGCAAGCGCCAGACAAATTATATCAGGAGAGCAGGGATGCCTCGTTGTGCGACTTTACATTTCGAAATTTGTTTCCAAAGGATAAGCGAGTAATCTTGGCCGATTTAATTCCCAAACATTTGGGAAGAGAAAAAATAAATTGGACGGGAAGAAAGGGGTTTGACTTTGTTAAATAAACACGCGTTGTAAATAATTATATATGTGTAATATATCATGAATCAATCTGGAGGCGCTAATCCGAGAATGACACCTACAGACGTTGGACGAATGGTATTCCGCCAAGCCTTGGCCGATTTCGGTTACGATCAGCCGGTTGTTACCACGAGGCCGGGAAGGAAAGCAATCAAATCGGCTAAGAAAATTGCGAAAAAGGCAGTAAAACATTTCAAGAAGACCGGACAAGTGCCAAGCTCCGGTGCTATCAACAGAATATCGGCATTGGAGGCGAAAATGCAACAAATCCCGATGGCTGGTTCTCCTGGTTTTGGTGGCATGGGTGGTGGCATGGGCGGTGGTAACATGGGCGGCGGTGGTTTCGGTGGTGGTAACATGGGCGGCGGTGGTTTCGGTGGTGGCAACATGGGCGGCGGTGGTTTTGGTGGTGGCAACATGGGAGGAGGTGGCGTGGGTGGTGGTAACATGGGCGGTGGTGGTTTCGGTGGTGGCAACATGGGTGGCAGCAGCATGGGCGGTCTCGGTGGAGGTATGGGCAGTCCTCAAAGGAAACAACTCAGTAGATCTGAAAGAAGGAAACTCGCACAGCAGCAAAAACGCGTGGCTGAGCAGAAACGTCTTGGCAAGCCCCTTACCCCTGGAGGCCAACCTGCTACCCCCGGAGGTATGGGCAGTCCTCAAAGGAAACAACTCAGTAGATCTGAAAGAAGGAAACTCGCACAACAGCAAAAACGTGTCGCAGAGCAAAAACGTCTTGGACAACCCACCACCCCCGGTGGCAAACCCACCACTCCCGGTGGCAAACCCACACCCCCTGGAGCCAAGCCCATGCCACCCCCCGGAGGCAAACCCCCTGGAGGCAAACTTAACCCAGGCGTGAAACGTCCGCCAATGTTTGCCATCCGTCGCCCCAAGTCTATCCCGCCCCCGCCTCCTAGAAACCCTGTTACTCCCCCAGGAAAAACCTCCACACCTGCACCCCCTATAACTAAACGCCCTGGTATGTTCAGCCGTCGCCAGAGGTCTATGTCCCCTACACCACGTCCTGGTATGTTCAGCCGCAAGAGGTCCATGTCTCCTGTAACTGTAAAACGCCCTGGTATGACAGCTCGCCCCGGCGCATCTGCTCAGCAGGCATCTGCTCAGCGTGCTAAGGCCCAGCAAGCGTCTGCTCAGCGTGCTAAGGCCCAGCAAGCGTCTGCTCAGCGTGCCAAGGCTCAGCAGGCATCTGCTCAGCGTGCTAAGGCTCAGCAGGCATCTGCTCAGCGTGCTCAGGCTCAGCGTGCTCAGGCTCAGCGTGCTCAGGCTCAGCAAGCGTCTGCCCAGCGTGCTAAGGCCCAACAGGCATCTGCTCAGCGGGCCCAGGCGCAACGGGCCCAGGCGCAACGGGCCCAGGCGCAACGGGCCCAGGCGCAACGGGCGCGGACCGCTGCCCCTCAACGCAGTGCATCTCCAGCTCGGAGGAGGTAAACTTTCATATCTATTGCACGTATATTGTTATTGAATCATGTCTTTCATGTAGTTCAATTTCAACCATACCATCTACGATTGTCGTAATATACGCTACGCTGTTATTTTTATAAAAATAATGTTAGGTTATTGTATAAATAATGGCTATACTTGCTGCTGCGAAAAAGAGTTCAAACAACAATGTAAACAAAAACAAGAACTCGAACTCGAACTCAAACTCGAACAAGAATAACTTGAATTTCTCCGTAGACATCGGGAACAAGAAGATTTTTCAGGTAGGGTGTGGAGGGGTTGGGAGTAGTATGCCAGCACTGTATGTGAGACACTTCAAATTCGCCCCAGGGAATGTAATCATTTGCGACAAGAACAAAGCTCGCGTTGACGCACTTGCCAAGCAATACCCTACGATTAAGTTTGTGAATATGGAGATCACCAAGAATAACTACAAGGATGTCGTGAACAAGAACCTTACCGCCGGAGATGTTTTCGTGGATCTGGCATGGTATATCTCTACACCGGACATGCTCGAGCTTTGTCACGAAAAAGGTATTCACTTTACAAACACCGCCATTGAGCAGTGGTACGGTGAAAACGATTGCCAGTTGAAAACCAAGGAGTGCGACACGTTATATCGTCACCAACACGCCGTTAGGAAGATGGGAGTGGAGTGGGGGAACAAGGGCGCCACCGCGGTTGTGGGCCACGGGGCAAACCCTGGGTGGGTGAGCCATGCTATGAAAATAGGTCTCCAGGATTGGGTGGCGTATCTGCTCAAGAAGAATTCCGGCGACTCCGACCTGAAGAAGGCCGCGGCTTACTTGGAAAAAGGAGAGTATAACAAAGCTGCCCAGAAGTTAAACATTCAGGTTATCCACATCAGTGAGCGCGATACTCAAATCACACGGGAACCTAAGAAGGTAGGCGAATTTTTATGCACGTGGTCTCCCACCGGTCTTATCGAGGAGGGTGCCCTGCCCGCTGAAATGGGATGGGGCACTCATGAGAACATGAAGCAGTATGTAAAGAAATTTTCCAAGGGCCCCGGAAATGAGGTGTATCTCCCGAACAGTATGGCGATGAACACGACCGTGAAATCATATGTCCCTGGATCTGAGGTGCTCGGAATGGTCATCCCCCACGAGGAAGCCAATAGTATTTCTTACTTCCTGACCGTGAAAAAAGGTGGCAAGTCCGTGTACAGACCCACCGTGCACTACGCATATATGTTGCCCGACGTGGCCATAGCAAGTCTGGTAGAATACCAAGCGAATGGCTGTCCAGACCATCTTAAGAACGAGAGAGTCATTAAGGATGACGTAATTTCTGGCAACGATACACTGGGTGTGTTCTTCATGAGCCCCAAATATGGTAAGTGGTGGACGGGCAGTGACCTATCCATAGAGCAGTCCAGGAAGTTGATTCCTCACCAGAACGCCACCGTTGTGCAAGTCTCACCAGCAGTGCTCGCCGGAATAATTATAATGCTTACGAAACCCAACCTGGGTCCTATATTCCCCGAGGACATGAACTCGAACGAAATCATGAGGTTTATCAAGCCTTACCTTGGTGACTGGATCTCCAAGAAAATTGACTGGGAACCCTCTCTGAAGAACGTGCCTGAGAAATACCACAAGACGAAAGACCTTCTTTTTCAGAAGTTCCTTGTGAGTCCACCCGTGACTGAGTAGTGTCTGTGTGTGAGTGTGTATATTTGTGTGTTTACAAGGTTTTAAGATTTATAATGTATCTCTTAAATCACAAAATTACTGTCCACAAAGGGTCATTTGAGCATTAATTGGTGCATACACCGCATTATAACCAGAATCCACGAGTTTTTGGCAGTTTCCATCGGCGTCGCCCTCCAGGACGAAGAGAGCTTGAAGCGACCCCAGGTATTGGAAGTTAGGGGTATCATTGGTAGACGCGGTCTTGACGACTAGGTAAGAAATGCCAATGGGCTCGTATGAGAACTGGTCATCCGTGCGGATGCTGATACTTGGAGAGCAGACCACGTTGACATTGGGGTTGACCCGGATCTGGGCGAAATCGAAATCATTCAAGCACTTGTTCTCGATTGTGTTTTGCTCGGTGGTCTCGGTTGTAGGCGCGGTCTCGGGGGCTTGGGAAGGAGAAAATGCGGCATCGGGGTCGGTTCCAGACTCGTCCTCGGGCTCGTTGACACACAGTGTTATAACGGGAACTCCGGTCTCGACCGAGTAAGCAGCAGTGTTATAGGCATACAGCTCTGCGCACTTCCCTTCGATGTCCTCCTGACCCTCGGCAAGGACCTCCAGCAGACCGATGAGACCGAGATTCTGCGAGGTTGCGACAACGGCGCCCTGAAGAACGAGGATGTCCTCATTGGGGAAAAAGTCGACCTCAGCATCGGTATCGGCTGGAAAATCAACCAGAGGTGTGCATAAGACACCGGTCCCAGATGGGATGTTAACCGTTCCGATCTTAAAATCGATACCACAGTTGTTTACGATTTTCATCTTGTCGGCGGAAGCCACCGCGAACAGGGAGAGCAGGATTGCGAAGATCATTGTGTTCATTATGTGTGTATTTAATTTGGTACATTTGAGGCTGGAACTCCGTATTTATGTTCATTCTTGAAAACGACAATTCTTTCTTCTTACCTGGGTCAAATGACAATTTTTATTCTGAAAGTGTATAGTATAGCATGAACGAAGAAAGACCAAAACCACGCGCCCCTCCCCCTCCTCGGTATCAATACCCGGTGTGCCAGGCGTATTCTACAAAGGAACAAAAACAAAAATAAATAATAAATATTAATAGTATTGAGATGGCAGCAGAAAAAGCGTTGAATGAATTCGGTAACAACTTCGGTAACAACTTCGGTAACAACTTCGGAGGCGATAACTTCGGTAACAACTTCGGAGGCGACAACTTCGGTAACAATTTCGGGGGTGACAATCTTGGCAATAATTTCGGGGGTGACAACCTTGGCAATAATTTCGGAGGCGACAACTTCGGAAACACGCCCACACCTGCGCCCTCTGTCGGTGGTGTGACTGGAGAAAATATCGCATCGTCTGCCAAGGCATTTGCGCTCGGTAGTCTCACGACTGCCGTTGGAATGGGACAAGGCTCTGTAGGCGTTGCGACCGGATTTGGTAAGATGAAGATATTCATCATCCTGGCGCTTGTAGTAATTGCCATCATTGCGATTTATTTCATCTACACGACCTTTTTTAAGAAGAAGGAATGCAAATATGCTCCGAGACAATCTGCAGGAAAAGATTGGAAATGCCCAGATGGTATGTTTGATACCGGACGCAATTGGAGTGACGAACAAGGAGAGAAACAATGTGCGTCTTCAAAAGAATGTGTAGATTCTCTAGGCCCAGTTCCCAAGCCTCCCGCACCCCAACCTCCCGCACCCCAACCTCCCGCACCCCAACCGCCCGCACCCCAACCGCCCGCACCCCAACCTCCGGCACCTCAACCGCCCGCACCCCAACCTCCAGCACCTCAACCGCCCGCACCCCAACCTCCAGCACCTCAACCGCCCGCACCCCAACCTCCAGCACCGGTGAAAACGCGCGTTACTCCCGGAAGAATCATGAGAGTGATTAGCCCTAACCGAGTTGAAGTTCAATACACTCTCCCAGGTGGTGTTATAACCACTGAGATTGCGACGTTAGTATCTCATCGCATGATCGTGGGTGAAAACGTAACCGTCGTGATACGCGACATCTTTCCATACGAGTTTGTGAAAATCCAGAAGGGAGGTCAACCTACCCCTCCGGCTCCCAAACCCGCGCCAAAACCTCCTACGCCCGCTCCCAAACCCGCACCTAAACCTCCTACGCCCGTACCTAAACCCGCACCTAAACCCGCACCCAAGCCCACCCCTAAACCCGCACCCAAGCCCGCACCTAAACCTGCTCCCACACCAGGTCCCACACCCGGTCCCAGACCCGCGCCAGCACCGGCACCGGCACCGGCACCGGCACCATCTGGAGAATGTTCCGGGGTTGAAGGAGGCGAGCCGTTTGGAACCGATCAGGAGGCATTCTACAGCATTTGCGAACCCGGGAGAACCACGCCGACCAAAATGCCATGTGCTGAGGGTACTCTCTGGGACACTTCTATCGGAGTATGCAACTGGCCCAAGTAATTTCACATCAGTTCTTCCATGAGCATCCTCTCGAGGTCATCGTCATCGTCATCGTTTGTATGAACCATAGACGTATCCGTAATTTTAGTGATTTCTTTCTCCATTTCTTCGAATATTTCCAATATCATGGTTCTATACTTGCAAATGATATCGCCCGTATCTTTGCAAGAAGAGTCTTCCGCAAATACATTACCATTACGCATGCAATACGCACATGTTTCCACGACGAAATCGCAAGGAGGGTGATCGTGTGTCACCCCTGGTACAAACGGCGCGACCGTCATCCCGCTCATTTTCTTCTTCTTGGCAATTTCATTTATGACACTCGTTGCAAATTCTGTGACTGTGAGTTCTGCGAGTTCTGTGGCGTTCATCTTAATTTATGATTTGGTTACATATTCTTTTGATTACATAGAACCCGTTGTCAATATGCCGTCCTTTCCTGTCACAAAAGGGTGCTCAAGAATCTCCTCGATCGTGATTCGTGCGATAGGACTCCGGTAGAGCATCATCTTCAGAAGGTCCCTGAATGCGGCGGAGCGGTCAATAAGATTGTCGACCTGGGGCATCATATCAAACCGCGAGATTTCATCAATATAAATAATTTCCGCCTTATTGCTGGGGTTTGCCCCTCCCATGGTTCGAGTTGCAACATTGTGCAGCGTCATTCCAAAAGAGAAGATGTCAATTGGTTTGCCAATTGCAAATGGAATTGTGTTTCTGTTCATCTTCACATGGGCCGCTGCGACTTCTGGGGCCATGTAGAACAGCGACCCCTTCAGACCGTCCAAACTCACCGAGGTGTCTTCCTCGGCGTTTCCAAAATCACACAACACGTAGTCTCCGTTGTCATCGATTAGGATGTTCTCCGGCTTGACATCCCTATGGACGAGGTTTAGATCGTGGACGTGCTTGATGGCGTCCGCGATGTCGACCACGAGTTTCTTGAGATCCTCCTCGCTCATATACCGGTCCTCCTCGACGACGTGTGTATATAAATCTTTCTTCATGAAAGGGAGAATCATATGGGTGGTCACCAGCGCACGGCGATCATAGTAAAACGCGACGGGTGAAATGATGTGAGGATTATTCATCTTTCTGAGGATGGAAAACTCCTTCTCCAGTGCTCTATTCGTATAGTGCGAAGAAGACATCTTCATCGCCACGTCTTGCTTGGTGTGTGTGTCAACCGCTTTCCACACCTTCGCAAAAGCACCAGACCCGATCTTCTTGACTGTTTTGTATCTTTTGGTATCAACCCCATCGCCCATGATGGGTGCCGTGTTGGCAAAGAGCTCGTCAACAGTGAGCACCATTGACTTTGACCTCTTGAAGCAGGACCCGAAGAGACAAGAGAACATAAATGTGTGTTTGTAAAGTGGGTTGGGCAGTGCTTAGTAGAGTACATATTTATACACCATGAATTGCCGGGGTCAAATGACATTGTAAAAGACACTATGCGTTTTGTATGGTGTAAAAAAATGTCCATGTAATACAAGAATGGCAACCTGCAAACCCTGCACTCTTTCCGTGAGGAAACTCGACTCTCTTGTCATAGCTGGCGGGGGTGCGAAAAGCATGGCAGGTTTAGGGGCGATACACATCCTCCGGAAAAACGGACACCTGAAGGAATTGAAAACTGTCGCAGGAACCTCCGCTGGGGCGATTGTCGCGACAGGCGTGGCTTTGAACAGGAATTGTGTGGAAATGTGTAAAGCGTTCGCCAATGAAATATACGTGCCATCTATTGACATTGGAAATTTCTCCAATGCGTTCGGTATAGATTCTGGGGCCCATCTGTCCAGGTGGATAGACATCGTTCTAGGAGATAGGTCGCACACGTTCAAGAGCATTTATGATGAAACTGGCATGACGCTGATCATTTGCGCGACGAACATGTCTACATTGTCTGCCAAGTACTTTTCCCCTACCGAAACTCCCGATTTCGATGTGAAGACCGCAATTCGTATGAGTTGCAGCCTTCCGATCTTTTTCTCTGCCGTTCGCCACGAGGGAGAAGTCTACGTAGACGGCGCTCTGACGGACGCTTTTCCTATAGATTATGTCACAAACCTTGATACCACGACCAATACGCTCGGCATCAGGTATGATTCAGCAGAATATAGTGCTAACAAAGACATAAACAGCATCGACAAATTTTTTACAAGCTTAATTGCAATATCTACGCGCGACAGGTATTCGCCTGATAGTAATGTTCTATCAATAGATGTTGGAAAAATAACCGTGTTAGATTTCAAAAATCCTAAAGTATTAAAGAAAGCGTTCAAAATTGGAGCTTCTAGAATGTCACAGTTATTGAAGAAAATAGAATGAATTATAATTCGCTACCAAACATCATATCGTCGTCACCCGAGTAACCGTCCAGGAGTGGAACAGATGGGAGTTGGTTCACGGAGTTTTGCACAAGCGGGGGAGGAGCAATGGAGGTCATCGCTCCAGATGTCAGGGCATCAACATTGTTCAGTTGGTTCATGATTCCGGAAGACGAGTTACGATTCGTGTCCCAGGCACCGTAATCAGACATTGTGGCGTCAACAGCACTTGGTGCAAATGAAACATTGTTTTGGGCAGCAGGAGCACCAGCCCGTTTCAGGATACCTTTGGGTAAGTTAGTCAGCTTTGACCGTATTTCTTTTGTTCTGGAGGCAGGTGCCTTGTATTCTACGACGGTGGTTTCTTTGTCTGCACTTAAGAATTTGAGCACCATGAATCCTAGTGCGATTATTACAAGGCCGACCAAAATCCTGATAGCGACATTTTCAAACATAATCTTTATATGTAATCCTAAATATTATTTTTTTTTTGAAAATTAATACAAATCTTCAGAAATTATACATTCGATGGCGACTTCTGGTTCAGAGTCATCGTATTCTCTCTCATATGGTTCGCGGTCTATTACGTACAGACCCTCCACAATGTCTTCGGTGATGCTCGCTTCTTCGGTAACGGACACGTGTGTCTTCTTTCGTTCCATCAGCTCTGTATAAAACCCGAGTAGGATGTTTTTGCGAGCTTCAAACCACATACGGTCCCTCTCCACGACTACGATGTCAATGAACGGCTTCCCGTCATCGTTCATGAATCCAGGCTTATATTGAATAAAGTAGCAGAAATCAACGTTGCACACCTCCATCTGAACCTGGATTTGAGGATAATAGTGGTGGGGAACCTCTCCGGGGATAATCTTCCTCCTGAGCGGGCACTTGATCTCCACACAATACCCTCTGGCCGTTATTCCATCTGGCGATGCTGCGAGCCAGGGGTAATCGTCGTGTACAATTAGACCGAACTCGAACATCCGTTCCCCGAGGATGCTCATCGCAAGTTCCGCCGCTTCTGTCTCGTACTTCACACCGTGCTGGAGCGCCATACCGAGGACCGGAACTACATTCAGCTTTTTCATGAGAAGATCCTCGCGAGGACACCCTTTAAATCCTGCAAACGGTTTGATACCCAGAGCCGAAGAGGACTCGGATGCTGTCATTAGCGTCTTACGCACTTCATACCACTCGGGGGTGCGTTGAGCATACTGGGGTTTTCTGAATAGATCAACCACACGAGGGTGGAGTGTAGAAATATTGACATCATATGGAATCGGAATAACAGACATTTTTACATTTCATCGTCCATATTTGTTAAATCAATACTTTGTCGATATAACATCCTTTGTATCGACAAAAATCATTTTCAATGTTTAAATAAATATTGTGGTATATTACGTATTATATGAGAACGACGATTAGATATACATACTGCGTTGATAAACACATAGAGTGGGCCAAGAGCTGGGTAAAGTTTTATGCACCGACAACATCAGATGAGATCGTTGATAAGATATTCTTATCTAAATATTTTGTGAACAAGTATTCCACTGCACCGCCAAGTAGTAAAACTCAAGCAGAAATCAAGAAAGAAGCGGCCGAAGATCTTGCGGACTATCTTGAAAAAGTAGAGAAAAGAATCGGGGCCTTGAAGAACGTGAAAAAACGGGAGAAAATCCTCGCAAAAGTTATGGAAGAAATGCCGGACGCGCAGGACCTATTCGACATACTGATGTCATACAAGATCTACAAAACCGAGGACAGAACTCGCATCAGACGCCCTTCAAATGTCGTATTGGCCGTGGAAAAAGTTTAATAAAATAATAATCATAATAAGTAAATAAGAATGAATTCAATCGTTTCTTTCCCCGGGAAAATTGCCAACATCGGAGCAGAGATCGATTACCACGGAAATGCCGTGACGCAGGAAATACGTGTTATGCACGGGATAATCGACAGCCATGGAAAAGGGATTGAGACAGAAATGCAACTCATGCGTGAGTCATTTGAGAACGAAATGAGAAACATGCAAAAAAAGACCAAACAAATTTGCATAACTGTCCTGGCGGTTAATGTCCTGAGCAGAGTATTTCTGCGCTAATCTCTAACGAGTTTTAAACGTATCTAGGAGATCAACACCAAATATATCTGCAATGTCAGCTTTTTCTATGAGTTGTTTACTCGCAGCGTCTCTTGGTGATTTCTTCTTTTGCTGTTTACGTATAACTAAAACCGCAATGAGCGCCAACATCGCTAGTAACAAGAATTGCCACATTATACTTAGAATCAATATTTTTTTGGTTAGAATATTCGGGATGACGTGTCATGGAGAGGTCAAATGACAACCAGGACATTACCAGGGTCAAATGACATTCGCCAGAAATCTATATAAGACAACTCGTGTCTCTCCAAATGTATAATTAAAAACATCCAATCACAATGTCTTCTCCTACCTACTACAACGAGTACGACTCCGAGACCGAGCAGTATGGCGAGATTGAGCAAGACTCATTTGAAGAATACGAGCCCTACATGACTTACGACGAAGAGATGGCGGCATTCGAGGATTCTGATAATTACATCTTTGAGGACGAATACACCGACGATGCTTATGTTATCAATGATTATTAATGCGTTTATTTCTGAAATAAAAATAACTATGTAAATATATACGAGATGCAATTCGTCGAGCAAATCCAGGAGTTTATCAGTTCAGTGCCCAAGCCAGTGATCTTCGCAGTGGTCCTCCTCGTCCTAATTGGCGGGTTTTTCCTCTGGAAGAAAATGTCCTCCAAGGACAGTGAGACCGAGGTAGAGAAAGGTGCCCTAGCTTCCAGTGTGTATGCCCAGAACGTGGCAAATGACCTTGACGCGGAACGTGAACCGATGCTGTCCGCTTCAGCCCCCTCTTTCGTAAAGGAGGTGCAGACCGGTCTGCAAGATTTGGAGACGGCTGCCAGGGACGTGGTTGGCGCCTCCGCACCCGACGAGGACGACGGTGACAGTGATTTTGAAGAATTTGAATAGTAATATGCATGAAATCTTTGTTTGTCAATACGGAATTATCACCATATTGACACTCCAGTCTATATAATATAGAGAAAATACAATACATTTAAAAATGGTATATAAAGGTCCCGAATACCAAGCTAAATATCGTGCAGAAAATAAAGAACGTGTTAGAGGCCACGCCGCTAAACACTATGCAGAAAATAAGGAAAAGATTAAAGAAAAAGTTGCAAACTATCGTGCAGAAAATAAAGAGCAAATTAAAGAATATAAAGCCAAATATCGTGCAGAAAATAGAGAACGTGTTAGAGAACAGACCGCCAAATACTATGAAGACCTCAAACAACATGCGGCAGAATCTATAACAGCTGGTAAGATTGTTGACTTGAACAAGTGGAACATGTTGTGCAATATAAATAAAAATAGTAATAAAAAGCATCCATATTCAGAAGATTTCACAAGTATCCTAATGTTCAACATGATGACCAAAGGATGTTTCTATTGCGGAGATATTGCAACATCTATTGATAGAATAGATTCAAGATTGGACCACACGCCAGATAATTGTGTTGGGAGTTGTGAAGGATGCAATAACTCAAAGGGCGTTGCCGATCCTGCGACATTCATCAGGAAAGCATATTACCGCGCTCGAGGAGAATATGTGGATGATGACATGGATATTTGGTTCGTCAATAAGAATAAACCACGGTTAGATGTATACAAAAAACGTGCTGAAAGGCAAGGAGTTGCTTTCGAACTTACAAGGGGGGACTTTGACAAGCTGGTCGAGGGTAATTGTTCGTATTGCTTCCGCAGACCTACTACATGGTTCGGTATAGATCGCGTGATTCCAGTGGTTGGTTACATTATCAATAACGTTGTGTCGTGCTGCTTCGATTGTAATGTGGACAAGCATAAGGATGACGTTGAAACGATGACGAAGAGGAATGTGCGGATTGCAGATCGAGTCCATTCTGGAGATATTATGTTAGAGGAGTGTGAGAAGGTGGTCCTTCATACAGGAACATAACTTTCGAGATTACACTATGTAACTGAATTTACTTTCACAAGGCAACACATTATCACAGCACGCGCAAGTACTTTTACACAGGTCGTAAAAATTAATCTCACATGACAAGCAATTCTCAACAACTTCGTAGTTATATATAACGGGGGTTTCGTCGTGCGCAAACCATATGTCAGTGGCGTCGTCGTATTGTCTCTTATGCGCGTGGTAATAATTCTTCATGATAAACGGTATGACATCCTCTGCGTTCTCTCTTTCTTGCGCACACTGTTTACAACACGAGCCAAATTCGTGATGATGATGTTCCTCATCCATTTGGCACAGGTCGCAACACTGAGTCATTAACTGAAACAAGTCGTCTGTCGAGAAATCATCAGAGCACGGAAACGTTTTCAGCATAGTGCAAAAAACGTTCCATTTGTATTGGTCAACGACTTTTCCTGTTTGTAGAGTTTCCACTGCGGTTTTACGCAGATCTTTTAGAAACGACATTTTTTATTACATGATTATAGGCCTTGCTATAAGTTATTTGTCTTGACGATATCAGTCGTCGTCGATGAACATTGACGATAGTTGTTCTTCTATCTTCGGGGCGGGAGCATCGTCTTTGCCCATGTTAAACCCGATCTTCCTATAGAACGTTTTACGCTTCGCAATCTGGCCTAGAAACAGGCTATATTGGTCCACGATGTCGACGATAACCGGGTCGTTGCCGCTACCGCCGCGCAAGATACGTCCACAAGCCTGGATGACATCGCTCGACGGTGTTGAAAGAACCAGTCCAGATAGCCTAGGATTATCATACCCCTCAGAAGCCAGGTGATACGTCGCGCAAATCACCTGAGCGTCTGGCTCAACTTTATCCCCGCCAAGATACGTTGCCGCATCGATTCCAAGGGACACTAGGATATCTTTTATTTCTATCGCGTGGTTTCGCCGGTGACTAAGTACCAATACATACCGCCCGGTGTCCGCAATTTTCTTAGTTTCTTCTGCGACGAATAAAGTCCTGTCTCGAATTTCGCAGATCTTTGTTATGAGCGACGTGTAACAGATGTCCCCCCGTTTGTTGACAGGAGGGGGTTTCTTGTATTCTGCATGGGTGAATGGAATTATCTTAACACACACGTTCTTTTGGAGAGTCCTCCGAACTTCGAACGCGGTAGTCCCCATAAACCAATGTAAAACACGCGTAAGCCCATCTTTCCTCGTAGGCGTTGCTGACAGGCCAATCACGTATTTGAAAGAAATGCCAAACATCGTCTGGGAGAAACTCTCTGCCGCGATGTGATGACTTTCATCCACGATCAGACATCCAATTCCGTCAAAATTGTCATACTTCCTAGCCAGGAGAGTTTGAATTGACGCAATGATGAAATCTCCCGTAAGATCACACGAATCGCCTCGAACCTTGGAAATTTTCGCGTTCGGGACGAATCGTTTTATGGTTTCTTCAAACTGCTCTTCCAAGAACTTCTTGTGGACGAGAATCATCGTCTTCACCTTTAGCTGACAAGCAGTGTAAATAGAACAAACCGTCTTACCGAACCCGGTATCGAGTGACAGGATCCCACCGCCCACGTCACGAAGTTGCTTGAGCAACGCATCGGTGGCTTCTATCTGTTTCAGTTCTTTGCGGAGAGAACCGGTGAATTTAACCACAGGGCCCATGTTTTGTATGTCCCTATACTCATGTGTCACTGATAGGCGTTTGAGATTTTCTAGAGCCCAGTACTTCGGGACAATTACCACTTCTTCGTTTCTCTTGAAAACCTTAAACTTCTTAGGAAAGTCGTCATTCAAAGTCACAGGAGCCACGAACAATTCTCTGTTCACGAGTTTCTTTTCCTTTTCCGTCAAATCACTGATCTTAATAGTAGCTCCTTGGCGAGATAGCAACATTTTAACTTATACACATGTTGTGAGTATAAGTTAATCGTTTTGTCAATATACTAAAACCTGGGGATATATACTCTGCGTCCACTGGTAATCACATTTCTCCAAAATAATCGTCTATATCTGTTCGCATACATAAACCTCTTCTTCGTAACCACAGGTGAAATTATAGTTCCGTAAAACTTGTCATAAAACTCGTCGAATGTCATCTCTTCGAATACCTTCACGGTTCTGTCTCGAGGTCCGAAACAAAAACAGAACATTTCATATTCATACAAAACGATAATAATTATAAGCTATTAATTACCATTTTCCAGACGCCTTACCTTCGTTTTCCCAGCCTTCCCAGAGATCGCTACTTTCGATCCTTCTGTGAGGGCGAATGTCGTACAAGTTCTGTAGTTTCTCGTGAGGAACATGCCTCCACGGGAAGAACTGGGCCTTTTTGCGCATGGTGGCGTCTTCTCTCGGCGGACTAACGTAATAGATCGCAAGACTCTTCCTGAATTTGTCGGTGGTAGTGGGAGTAGGCAACCCGTGGATAGAGTCGTCTGTCGTTCTGAACAACACCGCAGTGTTCCACATCGGCGTAACTTTTTTTATCACGTCATCTGGTGCGTGAATATCGGTGGTGAGAATAAGGTCACCGCCATACATCTGGTTCCAATCCTCTGTCAGAAACACTAACAGATTAAGACGTCTTTCCATGCCGGATACCGGGTGAATGGAATAGTCCAGGTGCATATCTAGTTTCCCCCCGGGTGGATACGCGTGAATACCCGCCCCGTGTAGATGAGGGTCTGCCATCAGGTCTTGCACCCCCGAGATTCCCGACATCATCTCGACGAATTTGGACGATTGTAAAATACCGAATACCTCTGTTGTACGTTCGCCTAAATTTATATTTTTGGCAAACTTGCGCTCGAGTGGGTTCTTGTATTCATTCCAATTATTTTCATCTGGTGTTCCAAACTCCGCAGCAATATCACGGGCACATTGTTCGCTGAAGAAATTTTTTATTACAACGTGTGGAAATGGAGACGCAGATGAGAATTTCTCTGAAATGGCGTCTATGTTATCAACCCAATCGCCAAACATGATTGGTATACGTATAGTCAAAGTTATTAAATTAATTTAAATGGTTTCAAATAAGGATACGTAAAATTATGATCATTCTCGAAGACGAGACAGGGATAATTTATAAGATATTGTTCCCGAATGGGAAGGTGTACATTGGTCAAACGAAAAGGACTATTTTCGCGCGGATGAGGGAGCATCGTCGTGAAGATAGTGGGTGTGTAAAGCTTAAGAATGCTTTGAATAAATACCAGCCTGAAGAAGTGTACGCATCTGTGCTCAAACGAGATATCCCTGTTAAATACTTGGATTGGTGGGAAAATTTTTACATTTTGGAATATGATTCTATCAAGAACGGCTATAACATAATTCTAAACGATTCTCCCGCAGTTCCATTAGATGCAGAGGTTCCTGAAGTCATCGTTCCGCACCACGAACCCAAGGTCAACCCATTTGCCCATTTTGCATGTAAATCATATGTGGCGCCGAGAAAGAAAATAGAGATCTTGTTGCCAAAGAAAATAAAGAAAGTAGAGGAAATCACCCCATGGTATTTGCGTCATCTTTAGACACCGTGCCAACAACTCAAGCCGACATTTTCATTTTCCGAGTCACCACATTTATTCACCACGGTTACCAGGCCGACAATTGCTAATACGAAGAAGAACACCAGCATGCCGATCATCACGACGCCGAAATTATGAATGAGCCCAAGAGTTAAAATCGTAACGAATCCTGCCAGTCCGGCGAACAGTAGGAGAGAGGCGGCTATGAGTTGAGTCTTCATTTTTTACATTTAACGATAGGGTGTCTTGTTAAATACATTGGTTTGACGATATCACGAAAAATAATTATAGTAAACATATCCCCCCACCGTGATATATACAAGACCCACGGATATCACGAGTGTCGTTACAAAAATCAACAGACTGCGTGCAAATCCTCCGGACATGATCATGGTCAGCGGCATTCCACAGTGCATCTTTAATTTTAGTTGGATTTGATACGAAACGTCTCGTTTAATACACCGAAGTGTCGATATGTTCGCAAAAAGCGCATAATTGTTATCGATACGTATAGAAATGCTTCATGCCCTTGACCTGTTCTCGGGAATCGGAGGAATCACACATGGTCTACGTGGCATAATAACACCAATTGCATATGTCGAAAAAAATACAGACGCGCGGAGGTTTTTGGAACAAAAGCATCCAGAGATTCCAGTATTTGACGACGTGTGTACATTTGATGCAACCGAGTGGAAGGGAAAAGTAGACATAATCACCGCGGGGTGGCCGTGCACTGGATTTTCTGTTGCCGGAAAGGGCACTGGGTTTGATCACGAAGCGTCGGGGTTATTTAGAGAAGTTGTCAGAATTGCGAAGGAGTGTGATCCTAAATATTTATTCCTCGAGAATTCACATGTTCTATCCACGCCCGAGAACATCCGGGTGGTTGTCGACGCATTCGACGAACTTGGGTACGATTGCAGATGGTTAGTTTGCCAGGCAACATGTGTTGGTGCTCTTCACCAACGTAAGCGATGGTTCTGTTTGGTGAACAAGCGATTTGTTGATACGAAAATTTACATTCCAGACGTCAAAATGTTCGATTGGGCGATAGGTGAGCCTGAGAGGCAAGTAGAAAAATACTCAACCAAAAACAGAAATTTACTCGGGTTCATTGGTAACGCCGTCGTTCCGGACCAGGTCAGATATGCATTTTCTACGTTGGTGAATTTGTCTACTTTAAAAAGAAAATCCAATGAGAAAAATGGGTTCTCTGTGAATGGCGAGATTACAACGTTTAAATTGAGACACCATAAGACTCCTCCGTTGAATATTATCATTTCGCCGAGAAATAACGAGGAATCGTTCGCGGTGAGATGCGATGTTACAAAAATAGTGACCAAACCAGTGATAGCAAATTATTGGGCAACTCCGACGTACATGATGAGGCATTCTAAATCACCACGGACATTAACGGAACGAAGTTCGAAGATGTTATCAGCGCAAGTAAGTTTCAGCGAAGGAGGTAAACATGGGTGGTATCTGAATTACAAATGGGTGGCATTTTTAATGGGATTCCCTTCAGATTATTTTGATGTATAATCCTTTGTATCGACAAATTGACATTTCACCAATGCATGTTTTTTAAAGATACAACGATCCAAAACGAACAACTCCGCGGTTCAATTTATCATGAATGTTTTGGAGTTTATCATTCGGTCCACCGGCAGTGATGAGCTCGGCGATGGCATTCCTAGTTTGAGTGATGCAAGAAATGAGGTTCCCCTCGAACAAATTTCCTGCCTTGCAAATGTCTTCGATTGACTCTCCGGCGAACCATTTCTTAACTCCAGCGACTAAATCAAAATCCAGCGAAAAGGGACAGTAGTCCGCGAAAGGGATCTTGAACGATTTTCCAGAAGATGAGTTATCCCGCGCCGCCGAAAACGTTGCAACGGCCGCCACTACGTTTTCATCCGCAACGTCTTCTGCCAAAAGTTTGGCGCCGAGGGCGGGGCAGATTGAACCAATACAAGCAGCAATCTCCCCGAGAGGAGTAAGCAGCGTTGACCTGCAAAGGTTCTCGCTTTCCAACCACTTCTTGTATTCCTGGTAATCCTCCAGAAGTCCGCGGTTGATGTTCATTGTCTGAATGTATTCCACGATGTTGTCATACTTATCCGGTCGTGCTACCTGGCCAATCTTCTTCAGCTTCGAGAGAATCAACGCGCTGTCGAAGTTCTTGATCTTCATGTCTAGCTTCATGTCTATCTCGGCGATTCCAGAGGACACGATATCATCCCCGATCATAACCTTGTAAGCACCATTCGACGATACTTCCTTGATAACTCCGGGTTGTCCAGTCTTCATCGTGCATTTCATCCCGGGCTTGACGAATTTCCAGATGTCAGCCAGAGACAGCAGCTGAGACCATAACCTGCGCTTGCTTTCGAAGAGACGCCCCTGTGCGAGATCTGTCTCTGTTGGTTTGAAGACCACGAATGAGTCGAATGTGCCTTTGATGACGTCTTCCACGTCGATGTTCCTCTGCATGCACCGAAGCACGAATCCTGCAGACATCTTCAGAGAAGACCGAAGTGCCTCCGGTTTCCCGACAACCAATTTAGCCATCTGATTCTTGGGCACGGTTGGTTCGTACAGCACAAATACAGATCCCTCGGTATCAAATCCACGGCGACCCGCGCGACCAGCCATTTGAATCAGCTCGGACTCCTTGAATATCCTGTGTTCGGAACCGTCGAACTTGTGGAGACTTTCGAATACCACCGAACGAGCTGGGCCGTTGACTCCGACTGCGAATGTTTCCGTGGAAATCAGGATTGGTAGCATTCCTTTGCAGAACAACATCTCGATGATTTCCTTCACGTAAGGCGGCATCCCAGCGTGGTGAACGGCGATACCCTCGACGGCGTATCCCATGTATTTTTGATGGAACGTATACTCCTCGGGGATTTTATACTTCCTGAGCAGGTCTTCGAAGTTCTTCTTGATATTCTTGGACTCGTATACAGACACAATTTCGCCCTCTTTTGAAAGACGATTCGCCAGTGCCTCTATCCGGGTCTTGTTGCAACTGAAAAAGATGCTCGGGGTCATCTGATTGTCTTGAAGGAGCTGCACAAGCTTCTTGTCGATCACGGTGGGAGCGTCGTTCTTGATCTTGTCGAACTCGGAGATGTCCTTGATTTCGTTGTTGTCAATGACGTGGAAACTCAGTGGCACGGGTCTCTTAGTAGTGAAAACGACTTCAACTTGATGATTCTTCAATCCACCGAACCAGTTGGCGAACTCATTTGCGTTTAGAACGGTCGCCGATAGAAACACAGCTCTCATGGTATCGGGCACCAAAATTAAGAGTTCTTCATAAACAGAACCTCTCGACGGGTCGTTGAAATAATGAATTTCGTCCACGACAAACCACTTCACATCATTAAGACGACCGTCGCGAGAAAATACGAGAGCCCTCAGGATTTCGGTAGTCATTATAAGTAAATCCGCGTTTTCGTTCACGACGACATCACCGGTGATGATACCCACGTTGTCTTCTCCAAACTTCTTTTTAAAATCTCGGTATTTTTGATTGCTTATACTCTTTAGAGGTGCGCAGTAAATCATCTTGGTTCCTGCTTCGCGAGAGAGATGCCACGCATATTCCGCGAAAATCGTCTTTCCAGAACCCGTTGGCATTGCGGCGAAGACCGAATTATTATTTGACATGCTAACTATTCCTTGCTTCTGGAGAGCATCCAGGGGGTGGGTGAGAGTGCTTTCGAAACTCATTATATTAATTTTGGATTTACATATTTTTTATGTGTTTTATAACACGAAGTGTCGATATGAATTTACCCGTATCGACAAATCACACTTTCGTACATATGAAATAAAAATATAATGCGATGGTATACAATGAACACGCCCGGGGTTATCGCATTGTTCGCCGTCATAGTAGCAATAATCGTTCTGATCGCATCTGGTTTCATGAAAGATCTCATCCTAGGCGTGGCCGGATTCGCATTGTTCGCCTTCGTGGCAATGTACATGGCATACATCGCGTTCTACCGTAAACTTCCTCTGATGTAAATATCGTTTGACCATGGTTTTCTTACACAATAAATTAATTAAAATCAATTTGAATGATTTATTTTAATTAGAATGAATATTGAAGAAGTTATTCTAACAATGAATTACGACCATGTTATTAAAATTATCCACGTCCTTATGATCCTGTTCAATGATTACTTATATTACATGTAATCATTGCTTCCACTTCACACCGCATTTATGGCATTTTGCGAATACTGTCATAGGTTCGTCCGCTGAACGAGTCTGCATCTCGTAATAGCTCGTCTTCATACTGCCGCATCTACATTTCAGTATACCATCTGGCATCTGTTCGGGGTCCATCGCGGATGCGTCCGTGAAACGAAGTGCCTTGCGAGCGGCGTCCTCGAAAGCTTGTGCCCATTTTTCAGGCCACAGCTCGTGTGGTTTGGCATTCACAAACGTCTTGAGGGTAGGGTCTAGTTCCATGTATTTCTGGAGGACTTCTGGTCGTTCTCTCGCGACGTACCGAACGCCCAGTACCTTTTGAGTGTATGCGTAGCGAAATGCAGAGTTATCCCAATTTAGCGGTTGCTCTTTCCTCTTGCAGAACATCACCGCATGGTTCCACGTAGCCCTTTCGAGAAGCCTGGCGATGTCTGGATCCCCGACGATTTCTTTGAGCATCTCTGCGGACTTTGCTCTAATATCAGCCGGAGCAGACACCGGGTTGTAAAATGTTTTGGGCGCCATTTGTATATATTACAACGATTAATATTAAATGACTTGATATGTTGATATACCCTAAATAGAAAGTGGACTATCTCCGAAAGCTTTTGCATCCGCCAGGTCGGCTACTTCGCGCCAATCATAGATCATTTCTCTTTCCATATGAAACTTTTTCACGAAAATGTCGAGAATGTGCATGATGGGCGTAGAATCAATCAAGTTCATCACGTTTTCGAATGTTTGTTGAATTGCCACCTTTTTTTCGTAGTCATAAGCCAAGGGGGTGGAGGGGGGTTTTTGTTCTTCATACTTTACAACATTCGTATCGTGAAACAAAGCAGGAATACGGCCGTCTTTATATGTATTAAGTTCGAGCCTTCGATACCCCACCTGATTATCAGCGGGGGTTGTGAAACCGATAACCATGTGTCTGCGGTACTCGTGGTCCCCAAAATTTGTGTCGAGCAAGAATGTCCGAACAATATCCTTTACATTCGGCTGAAGAGACTGGAGGGCTTTGTCAAATCCACTCATTCTATATAATCTTTTCTTACGACATTCTTAAATTATTAAAATGACATTTATATTGACAAAGTGATATGTTTAAGACAATCGTAATACAGAGACGCCATAATTGAAATGGCTACTCCCAGAGAAGACGGATTCCGTATGCCCGGCGAGTTCGAACCACATGCCCTAACGTGGATGGCATTTCCCCACAGGGCTGACAACTGGCGAAACAACGCCAAGGATGCTCAAAAGGCAATATGCCAACTTGCCAACTTGATGAGCAAGTTCGAGAAAGTCATCATGATCGTTCCGCGGAGGTGCATGCGGGCAGCACTTTCGTCCGTTGACGAGACCGTGAGCATCGTGGTCGGCGAAACAGATGATGCGTGGGTGCGGGACACCGGTGCCACGTTTGTTACCAACTACGACAGTGAAGTCAGAGGAATATCGTGGGGGTTCAATGCCTGGGGTGGAGTTGTAAATGGTCTGTATTCATCGTGGAAGAACGATGAAAAGGTCGCTGATTTCATGTGCAAAATTCAAGGAGTTTCGGTGTACAAGCCTTCCTTTATTCTAGAAGGAGGGTCTATTCATGTTGATGGAGAAGGTACATGCATGACCACCAAGGAATGTCTTCTCGATGAGGGTAGGAACTCTCATTTCACAGGGGCGGAGCTCGAAGAAAATCTGAAAAAATATTTGAACGTTGAAAAGGTAATCTGGCTCGAGCATGGCGTTATTGACGACGAAACCAACGGGCATATCGATAACATGGCGGCTTTTGCTCGCCCTGGGGAAATCATCCTGGCGTGGACAGACGACACAAGCCATCCGCAATACACGCGTTCCAAGGCGGCGTACGATCATCTGATAAACATAAAAGACGCAAAAGGCCGTAAGCTAATTGTTCACAAGATGCATATCCCGGATGATATGTTTATAACAGAGGAAGAGGCGCGAGGAGTGGTAAACTCCGGAGAAGCAGTTGCGCGCGAAGCTGGTGACCGTCTGGCAGCGTCTTATGTCAATTTTATAATGCCCAACGGAGCAATCATCTTCCCGACGTTTGGCGACGAGAAATACGACAAACTTGCCGAAGAGCAATTCAAGCGCATATTTCCAGACAGAAAGGTTATTGGGTTCTATTCTCGTGAACTTCTACTTGGCGGAGGAAATTTGCACTGCCTTTCCCAACAAGTGCCACGTTAGCGTTGATAATTAAAAATATTACATATATGTAAATGAATAAAAATAACAATACGAATAACGCCCCCCGGTCTTCCGATGGTTCATTAGCAAAACTCGTAAAAGGCGGACTTCCGTTGTCTGGCAGCGAGGAGAGTTTCACGAATTTTGTGTATGGCGGTGAGCGTTGGGGGAAAAGGAACAATAATTGCTATGGGTTCGCAGTGGATTGGTTTAAATCTACAGAAAACAGAAAATTACAGCCAGGGGAATTATCAAAAACTCTTACACCGTACGACGACCTCACAAATCCGAAAATATTGAAAGAAAGAACTATAGCAGACCTAGGCACCAAGGCAAATGGAGGATATGTATCATCTCCATGTGCCAAGTGTAAGAAAAACTATTACAAAATTATGGCATTCGTCGACCCTGGAAATGATTATCACTGGTACAGGCAGATGGGAGATGTCCTCATCGAGAGCGATGGTCAAAAGAACATAAACTCCCTCGCCAAAAATATCGGCGTTGACAAAAATCAACTGAACTCTCCGACGAATAAACCTGCCAAGGGAGACCCTATTTTGATAAAGGCCGCAGGGCTCTGGGCGCACAAAAGAGGGTTGTCCGAACTGACAGTTCTGGACTCTGCAGGAAAATATATTAAAGACCCCCGTGACGCAAACCGTAAATACGAAAACCTCAATTACTCAACTTATGCTGGGACTTTCTGTGTTAACAAAAATTTTGGGAAAGGGAAATCATTTGCTTGCAACTGATTCGACGTCGAATTTCGAAACTTCTATTTCGCTGAGCTCTATTTCTCCGTCAACGGGTTTAATGTCCACAATATTGTTTTCAATTTCGATGTCTTCGACCTTGAACTCAAAATCAGGACTCGATGTCACTTTAACTTCTTTTTTGAACCAGTTCTTGCACATAATCAGTTCGTGGAGACCTGTTTTCTTGGTGAAGAAAATCCTATGTAAGATAGATGCCACGTATCCTATAAACATGATTATGAACACCCCGTATATGTCTTTGATAGCAAGCGGTGAATTTCCAAATCTTGTTGGAAGATTATCGTTAAGATAGACTTCTAGGTTGGTCTGAGACGTCCGCAGGTTAAAAATCTCACGGTTTATGGCAACTATTATATCTTGAATGGGGATTGACGCAGCGCTTGATATTCCTTGTATAAACTCCTTGGCGATGAATACTTCATATATTGTCTGATACCCTCCCAAAGACCGCAATACCGTAGTAGCGTTTTTAAAACTTTCTCCGACGGTTCGCGTTACCACCGGTACGACATTATCATAAAACACCGCATCCGGCATCATATTAATAATTTGTAGCTCTTGTCTTTTCCCTGAAAAAAGACCAAAAGTTTCGAGCGATATGATATCCTTTAATGCAGGGTGTACCCCTATCGCGGAAGTGGGAGGCAAAAAGCGTTGTAAGTCACTGTCTTTATAGAAAAAGTTGATTAGATTAGAGCCATATAGTGAAACGATGCCAACTGAGAAAAATGCCATGCAGCATGACAATAGATGGCGTGATATAATATGGCTATCTCCCTGATAGAGGCGGGAACAACCAATCGTTGACAAGATAGACCTTGACATGATCTCTGCAGAAGTCTCTTTGTCTAGAGAAGGAGAAGCATCCACGGATATGTATTTCATCAATGCCTGTATCCCTAATGCGGCAAGTATAACACCGAGTAATACAAGCCACACTGACCAATCGAGTGCGTTTACAAAACCCCATCCTGAATAAACTGCGTCTTCCCTATCACTCAAAGAAACTGGTATAACAAAATCCCTCGAATAATTATACAAGGGCCCTGTGATAACCAAATCTTGATTAGAAAGTTGCGAAAGGGTAGTGGATTCAACCCCCGTAAAAGCAATGCAAGTTTCAATAACAGAGCTGTTTGCATCAACTTGTTTGTTGTATGAAACTTCAGACGGGATACATACCATCCCTATGTCCATCCCAGTATAGCTTTTAAAAACTTTTTGAAGTATACCTATTATTCCCCACCTTTTATCACCACAAGCATATGGATATACATAATCCACGAAGCATATATTGAGTGCTTCCATATTGTCGTTTATAATAACTTATATGACAGTTATGACTCATTAAGTTAATATACTCACATGGCATGTCCAATAGAGAATGTAGTGAACATCACCGCGTGCTTCATCCCGTCCTCGGTCACATGGTGTGAGATGGGGTCGTCCTGCTCTTTATCGGGAGACTCATTCAATTCAGACTGTGCATTCACGGGGGTGGCAGACCAATTTCTGTCTAAATTAGTAGCATTGACTTATAATTGTTTCGACTTAGTCAAAACATGCATCCCAAATGAGGAAGTGGCCCCGGATATTGGTTGTGATATCATATTCGGGAAAAATTACAACTATGGAAACATGACCGATTATTGGGGGTTTAATACCATTTATAACACAGATACCGTATCTGCGTTATATAAGTCCCAAGTTAGTTACGGCCCGTGGGATTTCCTGAAACCTTTCAACCCGAGTTTGTGGATTCTAATCCTGTTGACCATGTTTATACTCACACCGTTTGTTATGGCGATCGTGGAGTATGACGAAGGAGAAACCGTTATTGGAAACTTCATAAAATTTTTACCAGATAGTATTCATGCTCATACTGGTATAGATCTTCTGAACGATGATCTTCCCACAAAAAACACGTCGTATGTGTTATCCGTATTCGTAAGTGTATTTTCTTTCATCGCCCTCTCGTTATATGCGTCAAACCTAACCGCCTTCGTGTTGTATAATAACAATGCAAACCCGGTGATACGCGTTAGCCCTGATATGAAAATATTCGTAGAAGAATCAGTATACTCTACTTTACCAATTGACTATGCAGTCCCCACTAACTTTATTGATATTCCCGCCTTACATGATTCCGGGTCTTTTGATTACATAGTGGCAGAGAATTACCTACTCAGAAATATCAAAACGTGCGAAGAATCGTTGAAGGCTCTCGCGGGAATCGGAGTATCCAAATATATCTTTATTGCTCGCAAATTCGGAGAGGAAAACATACTCAAAATTAAAGAAAATATTCGCGGCATTGAATTCGTATTTGATTATAGCGGCAGAGAGACGTGTGAAAATAACAACAAAGGCATAGGATTAAACAGTATTTACGGCTTATTCCTCGTGTTCTTCGTCCCGGCAATCCTCATTATGTGCACAGTACTGTTCAGGCATTTCTTTATCAAAAAAAAGACCAACCAGTATATCACGAACAGTCCTTAAATACATCTCATTCTTTCTTATATGCTTTGCATGTCTTGCTTTGTTTTTGATGTGTTGTTTGACCCCGGGAAATGTCATTTGATCCCGGCAGGAATTTTACCATAAATAGAGTACCCGAGTCTGGTAACTACCAAATAAATAAACACCCACGACCCTCTCTCAAGCGACCAAACACCCCAAAGCATGGCCATCACCCTCAGCAACCTGGAGCACCTTATGGAGCTCGCATTCGCGGAGATTGCATACTGCGAGTATCAGTTGAACACCACCTCCGTCGGAATTATCGGGCACTGGGATTGCGATCACTTTGAGCACCGGTATACCAAGGAGGAGCAGGCATACCTTAAAAACAATTACGCTCTCCACCACGAGTATTACTTGTACGAGCAGCGCATGATCGCAGAGGTTGAGAACCTCAGGAACCTGTACGAAAATATCTCTGATGATATCTTCGTAAAGGAAGCTATGGAGAAGTCTTCTCTGGTGTTTGAAAATACACGCAAGCCTAACATTGGCGGAGAAGATCTGTTTTCTGACGAGGCATTTGGTGAGACATTTGATTGGATTGTGTGAACTATTTAAACTACAGCGGGCTTGGGGGCGGCTTTTTTAGCGATGGTGATGAATGCGTAAGGGGCAACGTTTTTAAGACCAACGTTGATAGTCTCGTTGAGCTTCATGCCGTGTGCATTCTTGGTAGCCGTCATAATAATGACCTTCTTGTCCGGTTTCGTGAACTTGATTTGCACTTGGTTGGGGCTGATGACCTTGGTCACAGTACCTGCTACAATACGATTTGCGGCGGGCTTGGGAGCGGGCTTGGGAGCGGGCTTGGGAGCGGCTTTTTTAGCGATGGTAATGAATGCGTAAGGGGCGACATTTTTAAGACCAACGTTTATAGACTCGTTGAGCTTCATGCCATGTGCATTCTTGGTTGCTGTCATAGTAATGACCTTCTTATCCGGCTTCGTGAACTTGATCTGCACTTGGTTGGGGCCGATGACCTTGGTCACAGTACCTGCTACAATACGATTTGCGGCGGGCTTGGGGGTGGGCTTGGGGGTGGCTTTTTTGGAAATAGCAACGAATTTGAACGGTGCTACCTTTTTGATAGTGATGTTGATCATCTCGCCGGCCTTCATGTTGTGTGCCTTCTTTGTAATAGTGTAAGTAATGAGTTTGTTGGCCGGGTCCTTGTATTGAATCTTCACCCGATCCTTATCGAGGACCTGTGTTACTTTGCCCGCGACAACGCGGTT
>SXGQ01811903.1_pt1 | contig 49874 bp, 67 predicted proteins | sample 3178371 | NCBI WGS metagenome assembly SXGQ01 (sample SAMN11356859, study PRJNA531348) | freshwater metagenome | isolation source: freshwater sample F1-20 | place: China: Fuxian Lake, Yuxi | collected 2017-12-25 | reverse complement strand
TTAGAATTCCTGAAAAATTATTAGATGAATATAGAGAATTTTGTGAGGAAAATTCTATTAATATCTCTAAGAGATTAAGAAAGTACATGGAAAGAGACTTAGAACAATGGAAATTGAAAAAAAGACTTCAACAACAACAACAACAAAATAATTTGAATAAGTGATTATTCATAAGATGGGAACTTAGGAAGATAAAGTCTAGTTGTAGCGTTATCAGCAAATACCAAATGTTTAGCATCATCACCAATTAAATACATATTAAGTATTTTATTATGATAACTTTCTACCATAATATCATTAAATAATCTAATATTAGTTACTTTCATATCCGAACCAACAAGTTTACAAGTATCTATTGAAGTACTTTCAATTAGATATTCGAATGGAGTCATATCTTGTGATTTATAATAAACCTTTCTAAGTATCGTACTAATTAATGATCCAGCTCTTGCTTCTTCATCAGTATTTCTCTTATAAATCCATTGATCAACTTTTCTTTGTCTTTGATCAACATTAATAGTATAACAATACCAAACCTCTTCTTCTAAAGCAGCAGTATCATTTGTTTCATAACCCATTAAATCAAATTCATAAGTATCAGTATTTAAAGTAACTGTTATTTTATCATTCTTTAAGTCAAATTTATAACCTTGTGATGTTGAATTATCATAATTGGTAAATAAGTTATAATTATCATCTATAACATAGTTATGTATGTTAAACCAAATATAAAATGATAAATTGTCTGATTTTTGTAAATAAGATCTCATATTATAATATTGTACACCAGTAGTTCCAAAATCAACTGATGCTAAATCATAATTAGAACGAGATATGATAGTTGATGAGTTTTCAATCAATTCTTTATCAATTTCTGCCGTGTATGATAATCTAATTGGATCAATTGTTAGTGGTGCCGTTTGTTCTTTGTTAGCAATTGCCTTTTTAGCATCAGCAATATCAGCTCCAAATAATTCTTCAATAGTGGTATTTTTTGTAAGTTTATCAACAGTTTGTTTAATTTCATTATTAGCATAATTGAAGTTCGCAGCTTGACTGAATTTTTTCAATATCAATTTATAATAAACCGCAGCATTATTAAAATTTCTAAATTGTTGAGCATGATCAACTGTAAACAATCTATTTATATCACAGAAATAAAGGAAATCTTCTTTTGATGGTCTTCTTTGTGGTCCAAATATTTCTTTGAATTGTTGTTTTGTAATGTGAACTTGCATTGTTTCAAATAAATTCAAGTCAAATTGATTCATAACAATTTGAGAATCTGGAAAATTATTACTCTCGACAGATACTTTTAAATCTCCCTGACAAACAATATTATATAATTGGTATTCATTAAATACCTTATCTTCACCTTTCTTATCCGGATCAGTCGCAAAGTAAATAACCTTATGACCAAATACTTGTTGAGCATCATTACTCAATTTTTGTAATAAATTCATTGCTGAATTTTGTTGATATGGATTATAAAGATTTGCTTTATCATCTGATGATAATTGTGGTAAAACACTACCATCGGTAGAACATCCCTGTCCATTAACACCAGTTGTATTAGAAGCAGGAATAAAATTACCATTAGCATCTGTATAACCTAACATATTAGATTGACAACATTCTCTAATACCAAATAAGTTAGTTTTAAAATAATCTTTACTAACATTCTGAAAATCACCAATTAAATTAATATCTTGTATAGTTACAGATGATGTTGAGTTGTTAGTTATGCTATATTCAATTTGAAAAAATCTAATAGGATTTATCCTAACTGTTGTAATATTTTCTTTTGTTAAGAACTCCCAGTTAGACCAAGTTATACTATTATCTTGTGAATATCTGTATTTAATATCAACATTAGTTAAATCACTACCTGATATTATTTCAGTATCATTTATTCTAAAAACTTTATAAATAAATGGAGCTTTCATTATAATTGTTTTTCCAGCTGATATTGTGACTGTCGAACCATCCGTAATTTCTTCTCTTTCTAAATCACCTTGTAGTGAGTATTCTAATATTTTAATAGTACCTATATCAGAAGTTCCTGTTCTAACCCATTTAACTTCTATATACATCGGGAAAGCTGACGAAAAATCTGGAAAATTATCAAAGTTCTTTGTTAAATCTAACCAAGCTGACCAAGCATTACCATCTCTTGAAATTCTATAATAACTTCTTAAATATCGAGTAGGTGTTAAACCTAATGAATCGTATGTAAATTTTGTGAATTTCTTTACATTTTGTAAATTAGGAAATGATAAAATATATTCACTACCTATACTAGATAATATAGGAGTCGCGTTTGATGCTGTGATAGATGCTGTTATACTAAACTTATCCGAAATTAGTATTTTCCCAGCTAGATCGTCATACTTTATTTGCATACATTATATATTAAAAATTAAAACTTACTTAAATTTTTATTTAAAATAATTCTAAATAATTTTGTAGATGTAAATATTGTTTGTATATTTGTACTATAAAATTATGAATACTAAAATTCAAGACATGAACATTAAAGATACATTTTTAGAATTGACAAGTAGAACTTATCCAAATGGAACTGAGGAACAATTGTTTCCTATCTTACATTCTAAAGTAGATGGTTTACAAACTGATGAATTTGGTAACCTTTATATCAAAATTGGTGAGAGTGACGTTATGTTTACTTCACACTTAGATACTGCTACTTCTGCTCTTTCTCAAGTTAAACACGTATTTGAAGAAAACATCATCAAAACTGATGGTACTTCTATCTTAGGTGCTGATGATAAAGCTGGTGTTACAGTTATGTTGTATATGATTAAAAATAACATCCCAGGTCTTTACTACTTTTTCTTAGGTGAAGAAGTTGGATGTATCGGTTCTAAAAAAGTTGCTGAAGTACAAAAGAAAGAAAAGATTGAAGGTATCAATAAAGTAATTTCTTTTGACCGTAGAGGACTTTCTTCAATCATTACACACCAAACTTCTCGTAGATGTTGTTCAGAAGAATTCGGTGAGGCTCTTTCTAAAGCTCTTAATGATGTTGAAGGTACATTCTCATATAAAAATGACGATACTGGTGTTCTTACTGACTCTGTACAATTTATCTCAATCTATCCAGAGTGTACTAACATTTCAGTAGGTTACTATAGCGAACACACTTTCTCTGAAAGACAAGATATTTCTCACTTAGAAAAGTTAGCTGAATCTTGTATTAAAGTTAACTGGACTGAATTACCAGTGAAACGTGATCCTTCTGTAACTGAATACAAGAAATACTCTTCTTACGGTGGTTACTACGGTGGATGGGATGATGATTACTACGGTGGATACTCTGGAAGAGGTGGATACTCTAGTTGGAATTCTACACCAACTAAGAAAACTGAGAACGTTTGGTTCCACGACCGTAAATACAACTTCCTTTCTAAAGTAGAGATTGAAAGTAACACTAAAAAAGTTGTATCAGTTGACTTGGCTAAAGAACGTGTAGAGTATGAACAAAACTTAATCGAAGATTTGTTAATCTCTTTAGACATTGACTTCATCACAACTGAATGGGATGGTTTCTCTTTGAAAGTTTACTACAAAATGAGTCATACTTCAGAGTGTACTCGTAATGACCTTATGGAATACTTACCTGAATTAGACTACTCTAAAGGTGATGATTTAGGTGAAGAAACAAAGTTTGATAACACTACTGATTATAGTGAACCAGATGATGATTGGTCTGATTGGGTTGGATACTGTGATGGTTTCTAATATAAAAAAAGACTGGTTGTAAAATCAGTCTTTTTTATTTATATGATATATAATATATAATAAAAATTAATGAAGGCTTATGAAGAAGCATGGAGATATACTTTTTCTTGAGAGGAGACTCAATGATTTAGTGGATAGAGAGGAGTATGAAAAAGCCGCCATTGTCAAACGTTGGATTGACGAACTAACTATTTTCTATCATGGAGACAAAAAAATAATCAATCAAAATGATTTATCTAAGATCCGGAAATGATAATATAGTATCAATTTGTAGAGATAAAATATCCAGTTTTGGTGATAAATATCCAAGATATATTGAATATGTTGATAGTGTGATAATAAATAATTATGAATCAATTGATACTATTAAATTCAAAGATATTAATCCAATAATAACTATAACAATTAACTCTGAAGTACAATATAGAGTTGAATATAAAGGAGATCCAAATGATTTCCTAAAATCAATAATTAGAGAAGAAAAATTAAAAGATCTATTAAAATAATTATTATCTTTGTCTTTATGAAAACACTTAAACAATTAGTATCCGAAAATCGTGATGTAAGGGAATCTGAAATTCCAAAAGAATGGATGGAAAGTTTTACCAAGTTTATGTTTGGTCAAACTTGCTGCGCTGAAACAAATGAAGATGGATCTATCAAAGAGTTCATCTATTACGCTTGTGACTTTAGAAGATGGTATTATTTAAATGAACAAGCAATTGAAAGAGATATTCAAATTGATAAAATATTAGATAATGAAAAAGAGAACGATAACTGATTATCATAGGGTATTTCAAAAATTAAAATTAAGATCCGAAAAACATTTCAAAATCACTAGAGAAATATTTAACGAAATCAAAGAATATGAACCTTCGAAAGTAGGTGATAAATATATTGCTTACTACTACAAAGGAAAAAAACTAAACAAGTTAGAATTTAGTTTTGATAAGGTTTTTAAGTGTTGGGGAATAAGAATTATTGAACCTCAATCTAAAAGTAAAGAAGAAGAAAGAGATCGAAAGTTGGAAGAACTATTAATAGATAAAAAATTATTAGAATTAGGAACTAAATATCATAATGAAAGAAGTAAAAACTTCAGTAAATATACATATCTTCTTTCTGAAAAATTAAATGAACTAATAAGCAATCACATATTCAAAAAAATCGAAGGTAATTACAGATCGTTATCACCAGGTATTGATAAGAAATTTTATAGAATAAAAATTGAAGATAAAGTTTATTTAGTTGGACTAAAAGATAAAGGATATTCTATTCTCTCCGAAGAAACTGATATAATAGAATTAGTTTAATAATTATATCATGATGTTACATGTTTTAGATATATAGATTATGTTAAAAGTCTTTCAAATAACATTTAAGCAAAATTCATACGGGTTAAACAATGAGTATGAAAAACTATCTGAGCACGAAAAAGAAACTATTGCTAATATTTTACCAGATGGATATTTTGAGTTCAATAATGATGATGATAAATATGTTCTCTACTTAGTAATTACTGAATTAGAATTCAAGAGATACCTACAAATTCTTATGGACAATTTAATATTTTTTGAAGTTAACTTACTTTCTACTGACTTATTAAATGGATATGATTTAGATTCTGATTTGTCTAAATATGTTAACCCATTAAACAGTTTTCGATATAATACTTTTAAGAAAAAAATAGACGAATGGATTTTAAGTAACTTAGATATTGACAAAGTACTAGATCGAATAAATGAAGTTGGATCAATTGATAAACTAACAAAACTTGAGAGGAATTTCTTGGAGAATTACAAATAATTTTTTATATTTGTACTTGAAAATGTTTAAAAATAAATTTAAAAATAAATAATATGAAATCAATAATCGCAAAACTTTTGAGACCCGTTTTACAGTCTTATGCTAACTTTTTAATTTCTAAGTTAGAGAATTGTAATCTTTATGAGTACGAACTGTTTATGTCACAAGCTGTACTATTAGATTACGTTGCCGTTGAAGAATTTGATATTTATTTAGACTAATGAAAAAATTATTCCTTGATGATTTAAGATTACCAAAAGATGCTATTGGATTAGTTCCAGATGCTATGAATCAATTTTATTGGTCCAATGACTGGATCGTTGTTAGAAACTTTTGGGAGTTTTGTAATTATATACAAAAGTTTGGTTTACCAGATTACGTTTCATTTGACCATGATTTGGCTGATGAGCATTATACACACATAGATGATTCTGATTACAAAGAAAAAACAGGATATGAGTGTGCTAAATGGTTAGTTGACTTTTGCTTTGATAATGGTAAGACTTTACCTGATTATATGGTACACTCTGCTAACCCAACTGGTAAACAAAATATCATTTCTTATTTAGAGAATGCCAAAAAACATTTATTATGAATTTCATAAAAGCTCATCTTGTCGCCAGTATTAAGCGTTTTTATAAAGAATATAATGACGTTATGAAAATTGAAGGTAATAGTAAATTTATTTTTTTAGATGAACCTGTACAAACTAAGAAAAAGGAAATAGATCGTATTAATAGTTGGTATCCTTTTGCAAAAGATGAAATTGTGAATACTGGTTGGCATGACCTAAAAGGTAATGAGATAAGAGAGATTTACGAAAAACTAAAATCAAATAAGATTTATATTGTAAAAAACATAGATAAAAGATTTTATAAAATAAGAAGAAAAGTATGACCAGAGAATACTACATATTACATAAAAACTTCTCATATTCAGGAGCTTCAGTTGACTACAATTCATCATATGAATGTGAGTCTTGGGGGTGTGACCAAGAAGGTATATGTAGATGTGGTACTATAAATGATGAAAATATATCAAATGTAGATGTTGATAGAATGGTTGAGCTTATTTACTACGAATTATTTGGTGATGATAAATCATCTAAAAGAGACGATAAACTAAATCAAATCTTAAATGGATATGGTAGAGATTTTGATATTTATACAATCGACCGTATATTAAGAATTAATAAAGTTTACAATTCAGATAATTGGGATATTGAAGTTTGTAGTGGATACTATGGACAAGAGATAGGTGATGTTACAGTTAAGGAGACTTTAGCAAAGAAATTAGAAGATTTAATTAATCAAGCTTTAGACATAGAAGATATGGGAGAACGTATTAATTTTCTTCTAATGTTAGAGTATGGTTCAATACATCCTAAGTTAACAGATGTTAAATATTCAATTATTGAAATTGATAAAGATTTGATAATTTATGGTAGTGAGTCTAATAAAAAGGCGTCTTTAAAAGAAATACAAAACACACTTAAATATCATTATGATGATAGTAATAATAGGTGGATAAAGAATGTTAATAACATAAAAGGAATAGTCGTTCCAGATGGAGATAGATGGAGATTGATAGATGGATACCATCGTTGTCTTTCAACATCAAGAAAAATGATTAAAGTTATTGTTGGTAACAAATAATTTAGTATATTTGTAAATATGACACCATTCGTTTACATATTAGTAGGTTTACCATTATCTGGTAAATCAACTTGGATAAGAAGAAACTATCCAGATGCTCTTGTTATATCTAGAGACGATTTAGTTTTAGAAGTTTATGGTTCTGATAATTATTCAGAAGCATTTAAGAATGTGGATCATAAAGAAGTGGATCGTCAATTAGATTTGAGATTAAAGAAAGTTAATTCTGATGGAGTTAATGTTATAGTTGATATGACTAACATGGTTCCAAAAAGAAGAAAGTCAACTTTAAGATACTTCTCTGATAATTACAACAAAGAAGCTTATGTATTTCCATTTTTATCAGATGATGAATACAAATTAAGAAACGATAAGAGAAATGTTGATGAAAATAAGTATATACCAATGGGTGTACTTAAATCTATGAAAGACTCTTATATTGAACCAACATTAGATGAAGGATTTAATAAAATTACTATACTTGATAAAACAATTTACATATGACAGTTGAAAAAATAATCAAAGACTTATCAGACGCCGTAGTTGCGTCTGGTAGACCTATTAACACTCTACAAGAGGCTATTTTTAATTACTTTAAGACGAATGATATTCCTGGTAAACTTAGGAGTGATATTTGGCAAAAGTTAGTTGATTTACATAGTGGTAACTTAGGAACATCTGGAGGTGCTGGTAAATCTAATCAAGACTTTAATAATCTTAAAGAAGCAAGAGTTGTTGATTACTCACAGAACACATCAGATCTTAAAAAGAGAGAGCCAAGAAAATCAGTTTTTGGAGATATTAAGAAAATAGCAGGTTAGTCGTAAAACAACCGAAACGAGATTTAGGGCAAAAGAAATCTCGGAAAAAGTCCATCAATTATTTGGTGGACTTAAACTAATGCTGTATATTTGTTATATAAATAATAAGAGATATGACAACAATTCAAAATGTAGACCTTTCTAAAATGACTTATGTTGATGGTGACTTTATCAAAGTAAGTGATTATTCTGATTATATCGAAGATGATACAAGATATGTATCTGAGGAAAGCTCTTTATACTTTGAAACAGAAGATGAAGTTTGTATCGAAGTTAAGTTTGAGCAATCTTTCAGTGGTTATATCACAGGATGTCCAGGAGATTATTGGACACCAGCTTGTTATGAAACTGTTATCGAAGATGAGAATGTTTCAGTATTTGATTTATTGATTGATGGTGTTTCTTATGAAATGACTAAAGAAATTGAAAACTTTTTAACAGAGTTAGTAGAAAAACAAATTACTAAAAAATAATGATATCCGAAGTAATTAAAAATCAGTTCTTTTTAGAAATGTGTCAAAAACATGAGGAGGGGGAACATCCTTATTTAGACATCAAAGATCTAAAGATAAATAAATATTTTTTTACTGAAAATGGAAAAAGAGCTTACTTTGAAGTTAAGTATCAATTTAAGTTGACATCACGAATGAATAGTAAGGTTTATCAAGAATTGAATAGAACAAAAATATTTTTCTATGATGATCTTATTTCAATAATAAGAGAAAGAAGATTGGATAATCTTCTTTCTTAAATTGGTTTCTTTTCTAAGTTTATTTCTGGTTTAGTTGGTTCAACTTTCTCAGTTGAAGTTTCATCACTTTCACCACCACTTTTCTGTAAATATCCACTTACAAGACCTTCTAAAGTTAAGACAACACAAACTACAACAAATATTTTTATCAAAGAATCAAATCCAGATATATCTAAAATTAATTTAGAGAATAGTTTGTAAACTAAATTCCAAGGTTCAGGTAATTGAGCAACTGCGAATTGGTTAAAAACTAATTTTTCTGGTTCACTGATTAAATCAGGCATTGCTAATAAGATAGCCGATATTGCTGAAAACTCAAACACACCAGGTCCACCTAAATATTTAATAAAGTTTGAAAGTCCTTTAACAGCATTGGTAGTTAATAACTTTGTGAATGCTCCTATAGCTGCTTTTATTGGTGAAAGTAATAATAAAATAACTTTTAAAACTAATTTCATCCACCACTTAGGCTTTCCTTCTTCTGGTGGAGAAGTTTCTTTCATATCTAAAAACCATTTCATAAACCAGTCTTTAGCATCTTTTATCTTTTCACCAACACCACCTTTAACAGCTTCAACTTCACTAACATTTTTAGTAAACTCATTACCTTCTTTATCTTTGAATGTTAAAGTTTCACCATCTACTTTTATAATCTCTTTTTGATTTTTCTCACCGTTTTTCATTGTATATGAAACAGTATCACCTACTTTAAAATCTTCATTAACTGAATAGAAAGTTTTAAGTATATCAAAAGATTCTAATTTTAATTCATCTTCGATGTTAGCAACTTCTTTTTCAGCATCAGAAATTACTTTATCATCAACTGTTTCAACTTTAGTATTGAAAGAAGAAACAAATTTTGTTGTTAAGAATTGAGTTGTAGTTTTAACATCCTTTAAGTCACTTACTAAATCTTCTTTAGTTAACTTTTTATCTTTAGTAATTAACTCAACTACTTTTTTATTGAAAGGATCTCTAAATTGAGTTGTTATATTTTTAACAGAGTTTTGACTTACTTTGAAAAGACCTGCTAAAATAGCTTCGAAAAACTTCACAACTCCGGAAATAAGAGATTTCATTCCTTCTTTTATTTTAAGAAGTTTATCTTTGATAGTATTAAATAATTTACCACCAACTTTTTTACCATTATCATAAACAGTTTTGAAAAAGTCTCTAAAACCAAATTCTTCTTTTAGAAAATCAACTTTTAATTCTAATAGATTTTCTTTTATATAATCTTTCTCTTCATTTGTAAAGATAGAAGATCTTAAACTCATATCCCATATAGAGTTAGAAAAATCATTGAATATTTGCTTTTCGACAATCGGTATTTGTTTCTTAACAGATTTAATAAACGAATTATAGTTTCTAATATGTTTCATAGACTTATATATTAAATTATAAACTTTTAATTTTAATATATAAGATATGAAGATTAGAAAATTAGGTGATAGAAAATGGAAAGTTCTTATTTTCCAAGGTTCACCGAGGGATCCAGATACTTGTTCAGGAATGGTGTCTAAAACACATAGAGTTCTTGATTATGTTATTGAAAAGTGGTCTCCTTTTATAGATTTTAAGGTAATAGACTTAGCTGTTAATAAATCTAAGAAACCAAACATACAACCTTGTAAAGGATGTATATCAACTTCTGGTGGATATCACTGTCACTTTCCTTGTTCTTGTTATTTTAAAGGAATGAAAGAGCAAGACTTACTTTCAGAATTGGGAGTATATGAGTTATTACAACAAGCAGATGCTTTTGTTATATTCTCACCAATACACTGGCATTCTTTAACATCTCAAATCAAAACTCTTTTTGATAGATTAGTTTGTGTTAATCAAACCTTAACACAGGATGATGCTAAGAAAATAATGGGACCTGAGAATATTAAAAACTCAACTATTACTGGTAAGTTTTCTAAATCCGGAAAATATGATAATATGTTAAGAAATCATTTAGAAGGAAAAGTTGGTGGTTTTTATGTACATGGTGATGAGGGAGCTGATGACTATGAAGGTAAGAAATTACCAGAATCTTATTTAGATGTTTTTGATGATGGATTCTCAAACAATCCAAAAAATGTTGTAATGCCATTTGTAATGCAATTAAAATATTCCGGTGTGTTTGTACCAGATCAATTAATAGAATCTTTTTATATAAATAAAGGAGTTAACTATTATGTGGCAAATCAAACTTTAAACAAGAGTGATGAGTTCTTTGATAGAGCTGACAACTTGTTCGAAAATTTATTAGATTATTTAGATGAGACTAAAAAAGATTAACGAGTTTTTCGATTCGAAAGATTGGAAAGACCAATATGAAATTCCATATCTTAAAGGTGAGATGGGTGATGAGATATCAAATTTTAAGAAAATACCTTTATTAAAAGATATTGATGAATCAACAGAGTTAGTATATCAAAGATTACTAATTGAATATCCTATTTTAGAAAAATTTAATTTTTTTACACAAAGAATAGACGATACTAATATGATTGCTTTACACTCAACATCGGTTATTCCAGTTGATTTAGGAGATGGTCATAAATCTACATATTATGCTCAATTTGCATTCCATTATTCAGATGATATCTATTTAGTTAATGTAGTACTAAAAGATGTTAAAGAAGATGATCAAAGATATTGGGAAATACACGATTATCAAGTAGATAATATGAAAGACTTTTATGAAATCTTAGATTCATTCATGAAGGTTTGTCACAAACTAAATATTATTAATAAAGAATATACTTTTAATCCAAGAAGAAATTAATCTTTTTTCAATAAATGCCAAATATTAACTAATATAACACCACTGTTCAGTAGAATTAGTGGTGTTCTTCCATGATATAAGGCATAAATTAAAAATATAACACATCCTACGTTATTTAGTATTCTTAACCACTTTACACTTTTGACTACAAATGATATAAATATTATAATTGAACCAATGTAAGCCATTATTTCTAAATATTGTTCCATTGTTTATATATTCAATAAAAAAATAAAATAAAAACAAAATCTTTATTTTTTGTATAATTAGTAGGTTTTGTATAGTGATGAAAACTCGTATAGGAAATTTTATTTTCTGTGCGAGTTTTTTTTATAAATAGAAATTATGATAGAAATTTACAAAGAATTAAACATGCTATTACCAATGGCATTGAAAATACTAATCGCTACTATATGTGGTGCTTTAGTTGGTTGGGAAAGAGAAACTAAAAATAAATTTGCTGGACTAAGAACTAATATTTTAATTTGTGTTGGCTCAGCTATATTTACAATTGGTTCTTTTTACGCAGCTGACCTTTACAATCTAGCCGATCCTACAAGAATACTTTCCACAATAGTTACTGGTATGGGTTTCTTAGGTGGTGGAGTTATTATGAGAGATCATGACAAAATTATAGGTATAACAACTGCCGCTTTTATTTGGGTAATTTCTGGGATAGGAATTCTTTGTGGTATGGGATTGATAATTACACCAATTTTAATGACTATTGGTTTACTAGTAGTATCTAGAGTATTCGAGAAAGTAGAACGACAAATAAGAAAAGATTTTGATGATAGAAATTGAAAGAAAGTTCCTCTTAAAAGCAATGCCTGAGAACCAACCTACTGAGATAATCAAGATTGACCAATTTTATTTTAAAAATAAAGAAGGCATTTGGGAAAGGGTAAGACAATGTGATTCTAATGTAAATGGTAAAAAATGGATTCACACTATTAAGAATAGAATATCCGATTTCTCAAATGAGGAAATTGAAAAGGAATTAACAAAGAAAGAATTTGATAAGTTCAAAAATAGATGTTATAAGTGGAGAGCTAATTCTAAACATATAAAAAAAGAAAGATGGATTTATCCAGATGGAGATCTTAAATGGGAGGTTGACTTGTTTAAGGATAGATGTCACCTTATAGTTGCTGAAATAGAAATACCAACCGAAGATTATGAAATTAAAATACCAGACTTTATCAATAAGAAACTTCTTATGGAAGTAACCGGTTTAAAACAATTTAGTAATCGTAGTCTTTCTATTAAACTTACTCAATATTAAATATGTACGGCTTTTATTTTAATATATATTAATAAAAACCGTACATATGAAAAAGTTTTATGTCTATATTATAGAGGATATATATACAAATGAATTTTATATAGGATCGAGAGGATTCAAAGGAGATCCATTAAAGGATAAATATTTAGGATCTCCATATACATGGAAACCAAATATTAAAAATTTAGTAAAAAAGATAATAAAATCTGATTTTGATAGTATGGATGATGCGATTTCTTATGAGAGAGAACTTATATTAAACAACATAAATAATACACTCAATAGAAATTATGCAATCCCATATTCTCGATTTAATCGTTCCGAGTTAATAACTGCTAGAGACAAAGATGGAAAAATAGTCTCTATATCAGAAAAAGATCCATTATTTGGAATTGATTTTTTTGGAGTTACGAAGGGATTGGTTTTAGTAAAGGATAAAGATAATAATAAATTTTTGGTATCTACTTCCGATGAGAGGTATATTAAAGGTGAGTTAATACATAATAATATTGGATTGATAGTTGGTAGTAATCACCCGAATTATGGAAAGATATGGATAAACAATAATGAAAAACAAATATTCATAGATATTGATAATTTAGACTCTTATTTGGAATCGGGTTGGAAAGTAGGAACACTTCAAAAAAATAAAAAAACAAATTCATCACATTATGATACAACTTGGGTTAATAATAATGGTATAAATAAAAGAATTGATAAAAATGAATTAGATGTCTATATTAAAAAAGGTTGGATGAAAGGTAGAGTAGGATTAAAAAAATATAAAACAAGAAATGATAAATAAATTAGAATTAAGAATGTATGGATTTGTTAACTACCAATTAACCGGTATACAAATGGGAATTCAGTTCTCACATGCGATAACTGAATATAGCTTAGAAAATTTCCATTCAAATGAATACTTAGATTGGGCTAAGTATTGGAAGACTGTAATTTTATTAAATGGTGGTACGACCAACAACAATACAGAGAAATTAGGAACACTTAACCAAACATATAATACTCTATTAGAAAATGAAGTTATTTGTTCGTCATTTAGCGAACCAGATTTAGGAGATCAAATGACAGCCATCTGCTTTATAGTAGATGAAAGAGTTTTTAATAGAAAGGTTTATTTAGACTTTGGTGATTGGATTATGGATAAACATTTTTCATATTTATCCGATAATATGTTAACATCTTCTAAAATAGAAAGATTGAAAAAAGATGGATACTTTGAAACAGGTACTAAACAAGAAAAGAAATTGCTTTCTGATTGGGTTGATTATGTAGGTGGTGAAAAAAATGTTTTCCTTAGAGATTTCTTAAATCCTAACCGTGTAAAATTAGCATAAGATGAAGAATTGGATAAAAATTGAAGACGATATTATAGAGTGTGTTAAAAGTGAACATCAGTTTACTATTGATAATAAATTGACCACTAGTCATTTTACAATAGATATTAAAGGTAATAATTACTTCAATATTATTTTTGATCTTTATGATAATAAAAAGACATTTGATTGGGAAGATAATAGATCAAGAGGTTCTGGTTCTAATATAAAATCAATTGATATATTTAATGATATTTTAACTTGTCAGATTCGTTCTAACGATTTTGGTATCAAAGATAAATCATATGAAAGAAACAAAAGATTAGAACAAATACTTCCAGATGATAAAACTTCAGATGAAAATGACAATATAATAAATTACTTTGTAACCAAAATTAAATATTAATATGGGAAAAATTAAAAAGGAAAACCAGTACATCAAACATTTACCTGATGTAAGAATGGCGATTGAAGATGATGACGATGACGATAAAACATTTTCATCTTCTTCTAAGAAATCAACAGATAGTAAATCCAAAACTCCAGTTTTAGATACTTATAGCCGTGATTTAACTAAAATGGCTGAAGAAGGACGATTAGATCCTATCGTTGGTCGTGAGAAAGAAATTGAAAGAGTTTCCCAAATTCTTTCAAGAAGAAAAAAGAACAATCCAATTCTTATTGGTGAACCTGGTGTCGGTAAATCTTCAATTGCTGAAGGATTAGCACTTAGAATTGTTCAAAGAAAAGTTAGTAGAATCCTTTTCAATAAAAGAGTTGTGATGTTAGATTTAGCTTCTATGGTAGCTGGTACTAAATATCGTGGTCAATTCGAGGAAAGAATTAAAGCCTTAATGGGTGAAATGGAAAAGAATCCTGATGTTATTCTTTTCATTGATGAGATTCACACTATGATTGGTGCTGGTGGAGCTTCTGGTTCTTTGGATGCTTCTAATATGTTTAAACCAGCTTTGGCAAGAGGTGAAATCCAAATTATTGGCGCTACTACTTTAGATGAGTATAGAAAACACATCGAAAAAGATGGAGCTTTAGAAAGACGTTTCCAAAAAGTACTGGTTGAACCTGCTACACCTGAGGAAACTATCGAAATTATTGGTAACATCAAAGATAAATATGAGTCACATCACAATGTTACTTATACACCAGAAGCTATTAAAGCTTGTGTTGATTTAACATCACGTTATATGACTGATAGATTTTTACCAGATAAGGCAATTGATGCTATGGATGAATCTGGATCAAGAGTTCACATTTCTAATATTGTTGTTCCAAAAGAAATAACTGATATCGAAAAACAACTTTCTGATATTAAAGAGCAAAAAGTTGAAGTTATTCGTTCTCAAAAGTACGAAGAAGCTGCTAAGTTAAGAGATGTTGAAAGAAAGTTAAATGAGTCTTTAGAAAAAGAGAGAAAAGAATGGGAAGAAGAATCTTCTAAAAATCGTCAAACCGTAACTGAGGATAATGTAGCTGAAGTTGTTTCTATGATGACTGGTATTCCGTTACAAAAAGTTAGTGAGAAAGAAAACTCTCGTTTGGCTAAGATGTATTCTGAAATTGCTGGTAAAGTTATTGGTCAAAATGACGCTGTTAAGAAAGTAGTTAGAGCAATTCAAAGAGGTAGAGTTGGTATGAAAGATGCTAACAGACCTGTATTCAGTGGAATGTTAATTGGTAACTCTGGTGTTGGTAAAACTGAGTTGGCTAAACAAATCGCTAAGTATTTATTTGACTCTGAAGATTCTTTAATTAGATTAGATATGTCTGAGTATATGGATAAGATTTCTATCTCTAAGATTCAGGGTTCTGCTCCAGGTTATGTTGGATATGAAGATGCTAACGTTTTAGATAGAATTAGAAGAAAACCTTATTCAGTTGTACTTTTTGATGAGATTGAAAAAGCACATCCAGAAGTATTTAACTTATTCTTACAGATGTTAGATGATGGTCAAGTTACTGACTCTCACGGTAGAAAAGTTTCTTTCAAGAATTGTATTATCTTAATGACTTCTAACGTAGGTACGAAACAAGTTAAAGATTTTGGTACTGGTGTTGGATTCTCTACTAAAACAAGAGAAAGTCAAAATGAAGAACAAATCAAAGGTATCTTAGAGAAAGAGTTGAAAAACAAATTCGCACCTGAGTTTATTAACCGTATTGATGAAATCATTTACTTTAAAGATTTAGGTAAAGATGAAATCTTGAAAATTGTTGATCTTGAATTAGCTAAAACAATTAAGAGAGCTTCTGATATTGGTTTCCCTATTGAGATTACTGATACTCTTAAAGATCATTTAGTTGAAGTTGGTTATGATCCTAAATATGGTGCAAGGCCATTGAAAAGAGCAATTCAAAGATGGGTTGATGATATCATTACAGATTATATCATTGAGAGTAATCCAAGTGAAGGAACTAAACTACACATCGATTACAATAGTGATGATGATGTTTCTTTCATAACTGTTAAAAAGGCTGAAGTTGAAAAAATTGAAAAGCCAAAAAAGACAAGAAAAAAGAAAGAAGATAATTAATCTTTTAAGAGAGAGTTTAAACTCTCTCTTTTTTATTTTATATAACTAAGAAATTATAATTTATTTATGAATCATTTTACAATTGTTATTAATGCTTGTAATCAAGAGGAGTGGATCTCTAAGTGTATAGAATCTTGTATCACACAAAACTATGATAATTATGAAGTTTTAATGGTAGATGCTAAGTCAGATGATGGAACTTATGAGATAGCTAAAGAATTTCAAGAAAAATTTGAAAATTTTAAAGTATTTCAAAATGAAGTTAGAGTGCCACAAATTGCTAATATTTTGTTTTTAACAAGACAATCAAAAGATAAATCAATCATAGTAACTGTTGATGGTGATGACTATTTAAAAAGTAGTGAAGTTTTGAATAAACTAGATAAAATCTATACCGATGACGTTTGGATGACTTATGGTAATTTTGAAAATTTTCAAGGACAAAAAGCAGGATGGGTTTACAAATATCCAGATTTCATAATTGAGAATAATTTTTTTAGAGAATATGATTGGTTAGGAACACATTTAAGAACATATAGAAAAGAGTTATTCATGAAAATTGATATCGATGATTTTAAACGAAATGGTGAGTGGATGTCTACAACCGGTGATCAAGCTTTTATGATACCTATGTTAGAAATGGCTGGTAGAAAAAGTTACTTTATAGAAGAACCTCTTTATGTTTATAATGATTTACTTGAAACTAATGACTCAAATCAAAATAGACATAAACAAATAGAAATGTCTAACTATATTAGAACACGTAAGAAAAAATATAAACCTCTTAAAAAATTATGATAGTAGGAAGTGGACTTATTGCAAAAGCATTTGAAAAATATAATTATGATAATGATGTTTTAATTTTTTCATCCGGTGTTTCAAATTCAAAAGAAAATCGATCATCTGAATTTGAAAGAGAAGAAAAATTGATAAAAGAGTACATAAATATTAATAAAAAGTTTATTTATTTTAGTACTGTATCCGTAGTTGATGGTAGCAAAAATAGTCCTTATATTGAACACAAACTAAATATAGAAAAGTTTATATCTGAAAATCACAATAATTATCTAATATTTAGATTGCCGATAGTTGTTGGTATTAACTCAAACAAAGTAACCTTTTTTAATACTATTAAAAATAAAATTATAAATAATGAGGTTATTGATATTTATAATGTAAAAAGATATCTAATTGATATAGATGACTTGTCTTCAACTCTACCGATAATAATTGATGATAAAAATGAAAGAAATAAAACTATAAATGTCTGTTACGATAATTTTACAACTGTTATTGATATTTTGAATAAAATGGAATTTTTTTTAAAAACCAATTCACCAAAAAACTTTATAGAATCTGATTCAAATTATGAAGTAGATAATCATTTTTTCAAAACAAAATTTCCATTAGATTATTATGACTATAACGACCGTTTAATTGAGAAATATTCTAAAATATAAAATAGAAACTTTTTAATAAGTTTTAATAAAATAATTAACAAATAATATAAAATATGAATTTAGATGAACTATTAAAGAATATTGGTGAATATTTAACTGAAAATCAACCAAAGTATTTATATAATCAAAATTTTATACCAGGTAAGAGTCAGGTTCTTTATTCAGGACCATATTGGGATAATGAAGAGATTTTAAGTGGTATATCTACCTTATTAACTGGTAAATGGTTAGTTACTGGTGAGAATGTTTATAAATTTGAGCGTGAGTTTGCTAAGAAATTTAACGTGAAACATTCACATATGGTTAACTCTGGTAGTTCTGCTAATTTAGTTTTAGTTGCTGCTTTGAAGAAGTATTTTCAATGGGAAGATGGATCTGAAGTGATTGTATCACCGGTTGGATTTCCAACAACAATTTCAACCTTAGTTCAAAATAACTTAGTTCCTACATTTGTGGATATTGAGTGGGAAACTCTTAACTTCGATGTAACTAAAATTGAAGAAAAAATAACACCTAAAACTAAAGCAATATTTGTATCACCTGTATTGGGTAATCCACCGAATATGGATTACTTAAAATCATTATGTGATAAATATAATCTACAATTGGTAGGTGATAGTTGTGATACATTAGGTACTAAATGGAATGGCAAAGATGTAAATGATTACTACGTTGCATGGTCTTGTTCATTCTATCCAGCGCATCATATATCAACTGGTGAAGGTGGTATGTGTTCAACTAATATTGATGAATTAAAAAAATTATTTGTAAGTATTTCTTGGTGGGGTAGAGATTGTTATTGTATAGGGTCTTCTAATTTACTTTCTTGCGGAACTTGTGGTAACAGATTTGATAGATGGTTAGAAACATATGATGGTATTATTGATCACAAATATGTTTTTACCAACATGGGTTATAACTTAAAACCATTAGACTTACAAGGTTCTTTCGGATTAGTACAATTGAAGAAATTTGAAGAAATAGATGCTAAAAGAAAAGTATCTAAGTCAAGAATTGAACAGATTGTAACTAAATATGTTGATGGTGTAAGAGGTGTTTCTACTTTAGAACCAGCTGAAACTTGTTGGTTTGGAACACCATTTATCTGTGATAATAAAGAGATAAAAGACAAATTAGTTTCTTTTTGTGAGTCAAATAAAATTCAAACTAGAAACTACTTCGCTGGTAATATCTTATTACATCCAGGGTTCAAACATCTTGATGATTATGAAAAATATCCTAATGCTAATCAAGTTTTAGATAAAGTATTCTTTTTAGGAGCCGCTCCTCATTATGATGAAGTTGTGTTTGAATATGTTGAAAATATATTTAAAGAGAAATGGAATTAAAAGTACTTGTTTTAGGAGATGGTCTTTTAGGATCTGAATTAGTTAAACAAACTGGTTGGGAATATATTTCTAGAAAAAAAGATTCTTTTGATATTAAAAACATTGATTCTTTTTCTAAAGAAATGAAAGAATATAATGTTATAATAAATTGTATTGCTAATACCGATACTTATTCAGATGAAAGAGAATCACATTGGGAAGCAAATTATGTTTTTGTCGATAAACTTATAAAATTTTGTAATCAAAATCAAATTAAATTGGTGCACATATCAACCGACTATGTTTATACAAGTTCGGTTGATAATGCTTCTGAAGAAGATGTACCAGTTCACTGTAATAATTGGTATGGATATACTAAGCTTTTATCAGATGGATTAGTACAATTACAATCTAATGATTATTTATTGATCAGATGTTCACATAAACCTAATCCGTTTCCTTATCCTAAAGCATGGGATGATCTATATGGTAATTTTGATTATGTTGATGTTATTTCAGAGAAAATAATAAAATTAGTTAAAAATAATTCAAATGGATTATTTAATGTTGGTACTAAAAGTAAAACTATTTATGACTTAGCAAAAACCACGAATAAAGATATCGAGGCAATTAAATCACCTATATATACACCTAAGAATATTACAATGAATTTAAATAAAATGAACGAAGAGCTTAACAATGTATTTTTCTCAATCGCTATACCAGCATATGGATATAATGGTAAAGGTAGAGAATTTTTAAATCATAACTTTAATATTCTATTTTCTCAAACATTTACTAACTTTGAAGTTGTTGTTTCAGATCATAGTATAGATGATACTATTAAAGACTTATGTACTTCTTGGAGTAAACATCTAAATATAAAATATTTAAGAAATGAAATTGGTAGAGGTGTAATTTCACCAAACTTAAATAATGCTATTAAAAACTGTTCCGGTAAATGGATTAAAATTTTATTTCAAGATGATTTCTTATTTGGTCAAAGTACATTACAAGATATAAAAAACTTTATAGATGGTGATCCTGATATGAGTTGGATGGCATCTAGTTTTTGGCATACAAATGATGGTAGAAATCTACACACTAGATTAAAACCTAGATGGCCTGATAATCCTATATGGGCTGGGCATAATTCAATTGGTTGTCCATCTGCAATCACTATAAAAAATGAGGATGTTTTATATTTTGATGATGATTTAAATTGGTTAATGGATTGTGATTATTATCAGAGAATGTTTATTAAACATGGATTACCAAAAATTTTAGACATTGATACGATGATTAATAGAATAGTTGAGGATAGACTTACAAATACTATTCCACAAGAACAAAGATTATATGAATATAATAAATTAAAATCATTATATGATTTATAAAAAAACAATTAAGATATGAAAATTTTAATTACAGGAGTTGCTGGTTTATTAGGAGCTAGAATGGCTGATTGGTTAATTGAAAATAACCCAGAAAGTACCGTAATTGGTATTGATGACCTAAGTGGTGGATATTTAGAAAATATTAATAAAGACGTTAAGTTTTATAATTTAAACTTAGTTAGTGATTCATTAGATGATATTTTTAATATTTGGAAACCAGACTATGTATATCATTTTGCTGCTTATGCCGCAGAAGGACTTTCTCCATTTATAAGAATGTATAACTATCAAAATAATTTAGTCGCTACAGCTAATATAATAAATCAATGTATAAAACATGATGTCAAAAGATTAATATTTACATCAACATTAGCCGTGTATGGTCACGGTGATGGTGGTATCTTCGATGAGAAACAAGTTCCAAATCCTATTGATCCATATGGAGTTGCTAAATACGGATGTGAAATGGATATTAAAATTGCTGGAGAACAACATGGTTTGGATTGGTGTATTATTAGACCACACAATGTTTATGGAATTAAACAAAATATTTGGGATAAATACAGAAATGTTTTAGGTATTTGGATGTACCAACACCTAAATAATCAACCAATGAGTATTTTTGGTGATGGTAAACAAACAAGAGCTTTTAGTTATATTGATGACATTTTAGAACCTCTTTGGAAAGCAGCAACTAAAAAAGAAGCATCTAAAGAGATTATTAATCTTGGTGGTATAGAAGAGTACTCTATTATTGAGAGTGCTGAGTTATTACAAGAAATAATTGGTTCTGGTGAATTATTATTTTTAGAAGAAAGACATGAAGTTAAACACTCAATACCAACTTGGAAAAAATCAGAAGAGATTTTAGATTTCAAACACACAACATCTTTAAAAGATGGATTAACAAAAATGTGGGATTGGGCTAAACAACAACCAAATAGAGAAAGATTTGTTTGGAAAAACTACGAAGTTGATAATAAAATCTATTCTTTTTGGAAAAATTAATTAATTATTATGATAGATTTAAAAAATGTTACGATAGTCTCAGTTGCTTGTGTTAGAGCTGATAGAACTTTAAGAGCAATGAATTTCTCTATGAGAGAAATAAAATTTGGAGCGGCTAAAATATTAACTTCTGAAAATATAGAATCTAATGAAGTTGAAATTGTAAAAATTGATCACTTAGATTACGTTGGTTATAATAAGTTTGTTGTTTATGATTTATGGAAATATATAGATACTGATTATGCCTTACTTATACAAGACGATGGATTTGTAGCTAATCCAAGTTCTTGGAGAGATGAGTTTTTTAAATATGATTATATAGGAGCTCCTTGGCCTTTACCAAAGGACAACTTCAGTTTTAGAGATCCGTTTGGTAATATAATTAGAGTTGGTAACGGTGGATTTTCTTTTAGAAGTAAAAAGTTATTAAAGACACCAACAGAATTAAACTTAGAATGGAAGCCATACTTTGGTTATTATAATGAGGATGGATTTCTAACTTGTCATAATAGACATTTAATAGAAGAAGCTGGTTGTGTTTATGCACCAATTGATGTTGCTAAATATTTTTCACATGAGGCTGAAATAGAGGAAACTAAAGGTATAGAACCATTCGGTTTTCACAGCAAATGGTCAAAATATAATAGTTTAATATAAAATAATAATAATAGTATGAAGATTATAAAAAAAAATTTTATTGTAGCAAGTGATTATAACTGGTTACCTGAGAATATAGAAGATTCATGGATACACAAATATACTGATAATTATCTTATATACGATAAGTATCATAGATTTCCACAGTCTGATAAAATAAAACATCAAACAAATGTTGGTCAAAATATTTATGATATGTTTGATTTTATAGTTACAAACTATGATAATTTACCAGATGCTACCATATTTTGTAGATCTTGTTTATTCTTTCCTAAAGGACGACAAAGACCTTTGTCAAATGGAAATTGTAATGAGGAATACTTCACAGAGGTATGTAATAATACAACATTTACAGAGTTACATGATTTTATTTCACCTGAGGTACATAATGGTGAAAGTTCTAAATTTGATACTGATGGATTTGGATTTTTAGAAATAAACAATAGTTGGTATTTTTGGAGTCATCCTGGTAAATATTATAGGAACTTAAATGACTTTTTCTATGATATGTATAAAAATCCAGTTATAACTCCTTATATAAGATTCGCACCTGGTGGAAATTATATAATTCCTAAAGAAAATATACTTAAATATAGTAAGAAGTTTTATGAGAGAATAAGACACATTCTAAGTTGGGATGTGGTAATTGGTGAAGCACATATGATAGAAAGAGCTATTTATACTATATTCACATGTGATTGGGAAGTAAAAGATGAATGGTTATGAGTACAACAGTAAGAGCTTTTATGTTTCATGATGTAAGAGATTTAAGTGAAACAAATTATCCTGAAAGATATAAATTAAAATCCTTTTTGAGAAAAAAGGATTTTGAATTTCAAATTGAACACATTTTAAATAGATATGAAGTTATAAGAAGTGATGAATTAAATAAAATAAACTATGATGATGGTAAAGACTACGCAGTTTTAACATTTGATGACGGTTTATTTGATCATTATTATGTTTATAAATATTTGAAATCTAAAAACATAAGTGGTACATTTTTGATACCAAAACTTCCAGTTACAACCGGAAAAATGATACCAACTAATAAAATTCAATTTATTTTATCTGTTTGTGATGAGAAAGAATTAGCATCTGAAATATTGTCTTGTTTTGAAGATAAAGATGAAATATGGTCTAAATATTCTAAAACAAAGTGGAAGAATAATTGGTGGTCAAAAGAGATGATATTTATCACTAATATATTGAGGAATCATAAAACTAATGATTTTAATAATTATGAGTATATGGATTTTCTATTTGAAAAATATGTACATAGTAATGAGTTCGAATTTTCAAAAGATTTTTATTTAAATCTTGAACAAATTGATGAAATGTCTAATAATAATATGGTTATAGGTGGTCATGGAAATACATCTGAAAATTTACTATTAATTGATGATTATGAATATGATATTAAAGAGTCTTTTGAATTTATATCGAAATACTCTGATAAAAATATCTTTTCTTATCCAAATGGTGGATACAATGATGATATAAAAGAAGTCATGAGAAGAAATAACTGCGATTTATCATTCACTGTAAATCCAATGACTATTACCAATTTAGATCATTTAGATTACTTAGAGTTTCCTAGATACGATGCACCACAAAAATTACCTTTATTATGAAAATACTTTTTTATGGATATAGAGATTGGTCATTTAAAATTTTTAATCAAATAAATTTTGATAAAAAATATTTAATAACACACGATGATTATGAAATAATAAATCAAGTTAAGCCTAACTTAATATTTTTTATTGGATGGAGTAATATAATACCCGATAATATTGTTAATAATAATATTTGCATATGCCTACATCCATCACCACTACCAAAATATAGAGGTGGTACACCTATTCAGCATCAGATAATAAATAATGAGAAAGAAAGTGCTGTTAGTTTATTTATAATGGATGATGGATTGGATACTGGTGATATTTTATACCAATCTAATTTTTCATTGGAAGGTAAGTTAGATGATATTTTCGATAGAATAATAAAAGGTGGTGTTGATGGCATCAATTTTATCATAAATAATTATGATAAAATAGATTATATTAGAAAACCACAGAATAATGAATTATCAACAACATACAAAAGAAGAAAAGAGTCCGATAGTGAAATAACATTTGATGAGATATTAAACAATGATCCTGTTTACTTATATAATAAAATAAGATCATTGAACGATCCTTATCCAAATGCTTACATTAAATGTAAAGATGGAAAAAAAATTTACATATTAGACTCTAAATATGAAAAGTGAAAAAATATTTATAACAGGTGGAGCTGGATTTTTAGGAAAAAATCTTATAGATAGATTACATAAAGACAATGAAATTACTGTATATTCGAGAGATGAAGCTAAACACTACTATTTAAAAAAATACTATCCTAATGTCAACTTTGTTGTTGGTGATATAAGAAACAAAGATTTATTAATTAGAAAATCCAAAGGACATACCGTTGGTATATTTGCCGCTTCGTTAAAACAGATTGAAGCTTGTAATGATAATTATGAAGAAGCATCAAAAATTATTATAGATGGAGCTTTTAATTCAAGATTAGCATCCGAAGAAAATCAATTCAAATCAGCATGTTTTATTTCGTCCGATAAGAGTAGAGCCGCTACTACTATATATGGTGCTATGAAGTACGTAGCTGGTGAGGGTTTTATATCTGGTCAATCCAATGTTAAATTAACAACAGCTATTTATGGTAATGTTATGAATTCAACAGGATCAGTAATTCCACTTATTTGGGACTTTATAGAAAAGAAGAAAACACTTTCTTTATATGGTACTGAGATGACTAGATTCCTTTTAGAAGTTGAAGATGCTATTGATTTGATACTAAAATCAACAAAGTATGAGAACTGTAATTTAATACCTAAGGCTAAGTCATTTAAAATATTAGATGTTTTTGAAATATTTAAAGAAGAATTTGGTCTTGATTTTGTAATAAGTAAACCAAGAACTGGTGAAAAAATACATGAGATAATGGCTTCTTCTGAGGAAATAAGAAGAATGGAGTTTCTTAAAGATGATAATGTTTATAAATTAAATCCAACAAAAGATATTAATGTTCTAGACTTTATCAATAATGAATACTCATCAAGAGACTTTTGTTTATCAAAAGAAGAATTATATAACTATTTAAAAAATAAAAATTTCTACAAATGAAAATAATTTTGTTTGGTTCTAACGGAATGTTAGGTACCTATTTAGATAAATATCTATCAGCTAAATATGATGTTGTTAAATTAACAAGAAAAGACATTGATATCTCTAAAGTCGATGAAGATAAACTTTTTAGTTATTTAAAAGAATTTGTAAATGAAGAAGATTTAATAATAAATGCTGCTGGTGTTATAAAACAAAGAGATTATAATTTACTTGATATGATCAAAGTAAATAGTGTATTTCCTAATCAATTATCAAAATTTAAAAAATTAGTTAATTGTAAAATTATACATTTCACAACAGACTGTGTTTTTAGTGGTCTTAGAGGTGAATATAGTGAAGATGATTTACATGATTGTTTAGATGATTATGGTAAGAGTAAATCTTTAGGAGAACCTTCTGATATAACAGTTATTAGAACATCTATAATAGGTGAAGAGAATGAAAATAAAAAATCTTTATTAGAATGGGTAAAATCAAATTCTGGTAAAACAATAAACGGATATGATAACCATCTTTGGAATGGAATTACTTGTTTAGAAGCTTCTAAACTTATAGATAGGATGATATCAGAAGATCTATTCTGGACCGGAGTTAGACATGTACACTCTGATACGTTATCAAAATTTGAACTTGTTTCAATTATAAATTCAGTTTTTGATTTAAATCTAACCATAAACAAAATATCAACTCCTGAAAATTGTTTTAGAAATCTAAAAACTATTAATAACAATTTAATAAAAGATAGTTTATATGAACAAATTTCAGATTTGAGAAAATTTAATATTAAGTAATATGATAACAACTAATTTAACTGGTAATTTTGGTAACCATATGTGGTATTACACCATATGTAGATTAGTCGCTGAAAAGTTGGGATATGAATGGGGTGTAAATCCAGTAGCTACTCACGACTACTTTGGTGGACAAAGTCAAATGTATTTTATGGACATTGATTATGGTAAAGAAGTAACTGTAAGTGGTAAAAATGAAAGAGGATTAAACACATATGTTGGTATAGATAATGAGTATTATGATCAACCTAAACAACATAACTATAATGGTGATGGATGTGTTATAAACATGTATGATCCTAATGTCTTTAATGTTTCTGATAACACAATGATACATTTAATCTCACAGTCTGAAGATTATTTAGTGGATAGAAAGAGTGATGTAATCAAATGGTTTAATATCAAATCAGAATTCAAATCTAAATATGATAATAAGTTAAAAGAACTTGGGATAAATCTTGATGATAATACTTGTGTTATTAATTTTAGAGGTGGTGAATATAGAGGAATACCTAATTTAATTGTTAGAAGAGAGTATTGGAGAGATTGTATAAATCATATGTTATCACTGAATCCAAATATGAGATTTGTTATAATAACCGATGATGCTGAATGTGCTAAATATTATATCGGTGATTATCCATGTTTTCATGATGAAATTGGATTTGACTTTTATGCTATCAATCAATCTAAGTATGTTATACTTTCAAATTCTAGTTTTGGATGGTGGGCTGCTTGGTTAAATCAAAAATCAAATTTGATATTAGCACCTAAATATTGGGCAAGACATAATGTTAGTAATGGATATTGGTCAATTGGTGATCAATATACTAGAAATTTTGTTTATATGGGTAGAGATGGTGTTCTTTATAATTATGAACAATGTAAACAAGAAGCAGAAGATTTTTACAAGACAAATAATTTAATTTAATAAAAAATAAAAATAAAGTATGATTATAGATTATAAAAAGGTTATGGATCAAAGTATTGATTTTTTTGAGAACTTTTTTCCAGATACTCCATCAGATCACCACACAAAATCTGAAAGTGGTGAGCACTATAAATTATTGAAGTATATAAGTTCTTTATATGACAATATAACAATTTTAGACTTAGGTACAAATACCGGTGAGTCAGCTATTGCTTTGGCACAAAATAAAACTAATAAAGTAATAACTTACGACATTGAGAAAAAATGGAATATTGATTTATCTTCTGAGAGTAATATTGAGTTCAAACTAGTTGATATTAATAGTGAGGATATTGAAGTTTTAAAAAGTGCTAAAATTATATCACTTGATATAGCACATGATGGATTTCAGGAAAAAGCATTTACTGATTTATTAGAAAGAATTGGATATAAAGGATTTTTAATTTGTGATGATATACACAATATCTATTATCCAAATATGAATCCTTGGTGGAAATCTATAAATGTTGAAAAGTATGATGTTACCAAAGTTGGTCATCATTGGGGTACTGGAATAGTTAACTATTACGAAGATAATAGTATTAAAATAATTGAAAACATATGAAAATTTACGATGCCTTTTTATTCTTTAATGAACTTGATTTACTAGAAGTTCGTTTAGAAATGTTATATGATCATGTTGATTACTTTATAATTAGTGAATGTGACACAACTTTCTCAGGTATACCTAAGCCTTTCTATTTTGAAGATAACAAAGAAAGATATTCCAAATATTTAGATAAGATAATTCATATTAAAAATGAAAATAGTGGTGAAATAAACAATATAGTAAATAATCACGAGGGTGAAAAAAGAAATATATTTGACAGCATATTAAAATTTTATTATGAGATAAAAGATACACCACTAACTGGTAATGGTATGCCACATTGGTGTAGAGATTTTTTACATAGAGAATTTGTAAAAATCGGAATGTCTGAATGTGATGGTGAAGATTTAATAATATTTAGTGACTTAGATGAAATTCCAGATCCAACTAAACTAAAATTAGATGGTGAGTCATATTTAATCCATATGAAAAATCTAATCTATTTTATAAATGTTGAAAACACGACTGATAAATGGTGGGGAAGTATAGTAACAAAATATAAAAATTTAAAAGATAAGCCTTTAAATAAAGTTAGAAATGAAATGAAAGGTTATAATATAATTGGTAATACTAATGACTTAACTTTCAGTATTATTGAGAATGGTGGATGGCACTTAACTTTTATGGGTGGTACGAACAGAGTTCAAGAGAAAATTAGAAGTTACGGACATCAAGAGTATAATCATCCTTTCTTATTAGCACAAGTAGATCAAAAACTTAAATCTAATCAAGATGTACTTAACAGAGGTGTTCAAATTGTTGATATAGATATTAATGATTATTATCCAACAAATATGATAGAATTAATAAAAGAAAAATATAGTTATTTAATAAAATGATTGAAATTATAGAAGGCGTTAAATTATCGGAAATGTGTGATTACTCTTTTGGCGATCAAGCATCTATTATTTGTGGTATACCAGGTGGTTGGATGAAAAAAGCTAATATAACAAATAGTGAATTTGTATCAACTGTTAATCAGATCTCAGAATCTAGAAATTGGATGACTTTGTTTATTGACAATATACGTTTATATAAACGTGAAATGAAACTTAAAAAAGAGTCTGATCAACAATGGGTAGATGGTTTAATGTCTGAGAATGACCTATTAAAACTATGTTCGATGTTTCCAAAAATGAGTTTTATAATATTTACTAATTTAGAAGATACTCCAATTGACGAACAGATAAAAGATAAAATACCAAATAATGTACTTAGTATAAACTCTGTTAACTCAATGTTTTTTAATGAAAAAGTTAGACCTATTCCTTATGGTATACAAAGATCAATGTATCCAGGTGATAATAGAAAATCAATATTATTGTCAAAAATAAACACTGAAATATCACCTGATAAACTATTATATGTTAATCATACAATAGTTACAAATGTTGATGAGAGATCTGGAATTAATGAGATTTTTCAAGATAAAGATTGGGTAAATGTTGAGACTAATAGAACTGATTATGATACATTTTTAAGTAATATTAAAAGACATAAATTCATGATATGTCCAATAGGAAATGCTATTGACTGTCATAGAAACTGGGAAGTTCTTTATATGAGAAGAGTTCCTGTTATGAAGAAGAATCAATATTTAGAGTTTTTATTTAAAGATTATCCAGTTTTGTTTGTTGATAATTATGAAGATATAACCGAAGAATTATTGATTGATAACGAAAACTTATACAAACAAGCATTAAACATGGACATTTCTAAATTGGATTTAAATAACATTTTTAATTCTTGTATAAAAAATAACATTTCTAATGACTAAAATAGAAAAATTTTTAGAAGAAAATCCTGACTATAAAACAATAAAGAAATCTGGTAGCATAGAATATAAGATTTTAAATTATTTAAAAGATATTGAAAATGGATTTTTTGTCGAGGCTGGTGCTTTTGATGGTATATTTCAATCTAATACAAAAATATTAGAAGATTTAGGATGGAAAGGTCTTTTAGTTGAGCCATCATATGATAGATCCATAGAATGTTACAATAATAGAAGTAAGGAAAGTTCAGTGTTTAATGGTGCTTTAGTTTCATTTGATTATAATGATGAAACTATAACAGGAGACTTTGGATCACCAGTTTCATCTATTTCAGATATAGGAATGCCGTCTAAATTAGTTGATATTACTATCAAAATTAATACGAAAATTGGTCCAGATGGTAAAATATTTGGCTCTGTAAATACAGAACAAATCGCTCATGCCTTACGTTTACAAGGATTTGATATTAACCGGAAATCAATAAAAATCAAAGAAGGAACTCCTGCTAGAACACTAACTTATTTATTAAATGAGTTGAATGTAAATCATGTTGATTTATTTAGTTTAGATACAGAAGGATATGAATTAGAAGCTTTGAAAGGTGTTGATTTTGATAAAATAACTTTTAGTTATTTACTAATTGAAGTAAACTCAGATATTTATTCATTAGAAGAACTAGATTCTTTTCTCTTAGAAAAGGGATATGTTAACATACTAAATATATCTAATTTCACAAGAGAAGAGAATATAGGATGGCCAGGTACACACCAAGATTATTTGTATAAAAATAAAAATCTATTATGATAATAAGTAAAATACAAGGTGGATTAGGAAATCAAATGTTTCAATACGCATATGGTAAACACTTATCATATAAGTATAATACTGAAATAAGATTTGATATAAGATTTTATGAGATGAACTTAACTCCTAAAAGAGAATTTTTATTAGATAAATTTCCTAATACCTTTTCTAATACAAATATAAACGTCTCTTTGATTGGACCACTTTATCCAATTGTTGATGATTTCAATTACAAAGAATTGCCAAAACCAGTAGGATGTAATTATTACTTAGATGGATATTGGCAAAGTGAGAAATACTTTAAAGAGTCTTCTGATTTGATTAGAGAAGATTTTAAATCAAGTGAAGAACTTCTAACTAAGTTATTAAGTACACCATTTATAGATACAAATACAATTTCATTACACGTAAGAAGAACTGATTATGTAACATCTAATGGATATCATCCAGTTCAATCAATCGAGTATTATCAAAAGGCTATTAAGACGATTGGTGATTATGATCATATTTTTATTTTCTCTGACGATATTCAATGGTGTAAAGATAATTTAAAGTTTGATAATATGGTTTTCATGGAAGGATTTACGGATGTCGAAGATTTGTATCTGATGTCTATGTGTAAACATAATGTTATTGCAAATAGTTCATTTAGTTGGTGGGGTGCTTGGTTGAATAATAATAAAGATAAGAAAGTTATAGCTCCGTCAAAATGGTTTGGTGAAAAAGCCAATTTGAATCAAAATGATATAATACCTAAAGAATGGATAAAAATATGAAATACGATTATCTAATAGTTGGATGTGGATTATTCGGCTCTGTTTTCTCTAGAGAGATGACTAATGCTGGTAAAAAATGTTTAATAATAGAAAAAAGAAATCATATAGCCGGTAACTTATACACTGAAAATATACATGGTATAAATGTACATAAATATGGACCACATATATTCCACACCTCTGATGAAAAAGTGTGGAAATATGTTAATAAGTATGCTAAGTTTAATCATTTTAGATATGAACCTTTAGCTAATTATAACGGTGAGATTTATAATCTACCTTTTAATATGAATACATTCAGTAAGATGTGGAATCTTTTTACACCGGATGAAGTCAGATTAAAAATAGAATCTCAAAAGTCTGATATACAAAATCCTAAGAATCTTGAAGAGTTTGCCCTTTCTAATGTTGGGAAAGATATTTATGAAAAACTAATCAAAGGATATACAAAAAAACAATGGGGTAAAGATCCTTCCGAATTACCAACCTCAATTATAAAAAGAATACCAATTAGATTTAAATATGATAATAATTATTATCGGGACAAGTATCAAGGTATTCCAATTGGTGGATATACAAAGATGATTGAAAATATAATTGGTGATATAGAAGTTATTTGTAATGAAGATTTTTTATCTAAAAAGGATTATTATGAATCAATTTCCGATAAAATAGTTTATACTGGTAAAATTGATGAATTTTTCAATTATGAATTTGGAGAGTTAGAGTATAGAAGTTTAAGATTTGAAGAAGAAGTTTTACCAATATCAAATTATCAAGGTGTAGCTGGTGTTAACTATACTAGTGAGATTGTTCCTTACACAAGAATAATTGAACATAAACACTTTGAGTTATTAGATTATACAAAATTTACCGTTATTACAAAAGAATATTCTCAGAAATATAACAGTCAAAATGAAGCTTATTATCCAATTAATGATGATCAAAACAATTCTATTTTTTTAAAATATAAAGAAAAAACAAAATCTTTAAATAACTATATTTTTGGTGGTAGATTAGCTAATTATAAATACTATGACATGCACCAAGTAATTGCGGAAGCTTTAAATAAAGCTAAAAAACAAATTTAAATTATGAAGAAAAAATGCGCGGTTTTCACTATTTGTAAAAATGAAGATTACTTTTTACCAAAATGGATAAAACATTACAAAAAATATTTTGATAACTCAGATATCTATATACTCGATCATCAATCAAATGATGGATCAACATTAAATCTTGACGTAAATGTTATTTTAGTTGAGAATGAATTAGCATTTGATCACAATTGGTTATTAAATGTAGTTGAATCTTTTCAAAGAAACTTACTTGAAAATTATGAATCGGTTTTATTTGCTGAAGCTGATGAGCTATTGTATTGTTTGAATCAACCATTAAACGAAATGATTGATGATTTTCTATTAGATGATGAATCTAAATATGTAACAGCACATGGTTTCGAAATAAAACATCAAGAACATGAACCTATTATTAATAGTGATGATGAAATCATAAAAAATAGAAATTATTGGTTTAGTAGTAGACTATATACTAAAACTTTATTATCAAAAATACCTTTAAATTGGGTTTGGGGATTTCACTATCCAATTTATGATAAATCTAGAATGTATGAGCCAGGTAATGGATTTGAAAGACATCATATTAATCAAAAAACAAATGAAGATTACAATCTTTACTTAATACATTTACATAGATGTGATTTTGATTTAATGTTTAAAAGACATGAAATTCGAAGTAAATGGAATCAAAAATATGATGGTGGTGGAAATCATAATAGAACCTCAGATATTAGGGTTTTGTATCAATATTTTAATGACACCGAAGGAGCTGATATAGTGGAAATTCCTGAACCACATAAAAAACATTTATATGGAATATGATTAATGAAAAAGATATTTGTTTTGTAACAACAACATTATATACTAAATGGTTAAACTATCAATCGAAAATATTAAAAAATAGTTTTCCTGAAAGTAATCATATAATAGTTGATGGTACGAAAAACTGGCCCAACTCTTGGTTTTATTGGATTGACGAAGTTAAAAAAACCGATTGTAAATACTTTGTTCACATTGACGAGGATTTTTTCTTAACCTCTAAAGAAGAGTTTATGAAATCTATTCAAAAAATGGAAGATAATGGTATTGATATAATGGGAACTTCTGATGGTTATTCTCAATATAGAGGAGCTAATCCAGTTGCGATTAATGCTTTCCTACTTATTGGTAAAATTGACCTTTTGAAAAGAGTAAATTTTAATCAAATACAATTTGGTTTTCACCCGGTTAATGGTTGGATTAATAACTATGGTATTAAGTTTGAAGAAGAATATAAAAAAGACTTTAACTACCAACACGAAATACAAGGAGGTTATAACTTTAATTATGAGCAAGAACCTTATTACGCTTTCTTATGGACAATGAAAAAGTTAGGTTGTAAGTTTGACTATCTTTATCCTCATTTTGATGACAGATTTAAATCAACAAATCCAAGATTAGATAAAAACTCATCTGATATTGGTATACATATGTGGTTTACGAGAAGTTGGTCCAGTAATGAGGAAATACACGGAATGGCTAATATTGAAAGATATAATACTGTTGAGAATTATATTTTAGAAAATTTAATTACTAATAATGAATAAGATTTATATAAATGTTGCTGTTATGGGTTCAGTTAATGAAGTATTATCAAATCTATTAAGTAGAATTAAAGAAAGTGGTTTATATGATAACTGTGAAGTTATTAATCTAATAGTCAATGGTGATATAAATCAACTAACAGTTGACATAGAAAATCCTAAATATAGAATAATAAATAATTATAAAGACGTTAGTCCTCAAGAATTTCCAACATTAGATTTAATTTGGAGAGAATCACAAGAAGAAGATTTTAATGTTCTTTATATACATACAAAAGGTGTTAGTAGAAATCACCCATTTATAGTTGATTGGACTAATTTTCTTTCACACTTCAATATAAATAAGTGGCAAGATAGATTAGAAGAGCTAAAAGAAAATGATTGTACTGGGTGTAATTTAAGAGGTAATTCCGATGATATTAATTTTCATCCTATGTATTGGGGATATGGAAAAGCTCCAAAACATTATTCAGGTAATTTTTGGTGGAGTAAATCATCACATATTAAAAAGTTATGTAATCCAATTTCTTGGATACCAACAGAAGACTTCACTAGATGGCGAATGATGTGTGAAATGTGGGTTTGTCAATTACCAGATGCGAAATATTATAATGCTTATACTTCAACAGTAGATCATTACCAAAGTCCTTATCCGAAAGAGTTATATGATGAAAATTAAGAAAACTGGATCAGTTGAAATCTACTCAAATAAAACAGCTGATAAATTATCAAGTCAATATAGTATTGATGTTGTAGATGAGTTATCCAAATTACTCTCAGAACAAATTACAAGAGAAATAGATATAGAAATATTAAAAGGTCTAGGTATTGAACTTGAGAAAAATAAAAGACGAAAAAATTCTATTGATAAAATATACAAAAAAACCTCATAGTAATATGAGGTTTATCTATTTTTTCTCCAGTGAGCAACTAAGTAGTTATCTCCTATTAAATTATTATCAATTATAACTGGTGTGTCAAAGTCTTCTAATACTTTAGCTTTGTTATAAATAAATTCTATATCATAGAAATTGAAATGAAATCCTAAAGTAAATTCTTTAGATGTCACCTTTTGTTGAGAGTAGTTAAATGTATTCTCACTTAATGACTTTAATATTATCTCGTAGAATCTTATAATATAGATAGCATCTCTGTGTATATCAACACAAGTTATTGTTAAAGGATAAACAAATGGATTTTCTAAATCCAAGTAATGTTTTGTTAATATGTCAAATAATAACCAGTAATTTAAGTCAGAGTCAACAGATCTAAATGTAATTGTAAGATCTTTTGTTGTTGTTAGATCCTGAACATTAATTGCTGGTTTATATTGTCTTTGTTTACCTCTTGGTAATACTTGTTTTGGTAGTTCAAAACTGATACCTGGAAAATTAATCGATTTAATAGTAGAATTAATATAATCTATTATATTTTCATATTGAACCCAATTCTTTTCAAGAATAGGTCTATAATTATCTATTAATTCAGGCTTTAAAAAATCACTAGGTAAATTAAATACAAACTGTGACGACTGACTGGATAACCTCATTTTTTATTAAACTATTTTTTTATCCTTTTTTAGTTGGTTGTGTTTGACCTGAAATCAATTTTCTAGTAACAATAGCTGTTTCTTTCGGCATTCTAGGATCTTTGATAATATCTGGTGCTTTAGGAGCTTCATCATTAAGAATCTGAACATTATCAAGACTATCGTAGATTTTAAATAAACCAGTATAAATAACTGTGTTATTTGATCCACTAGAACCAACTATATAAAATAAGTTTACTTTACCATCATAAATCTTTTTAATATTTAAAAATTTACTTTGAGGTATTTTGAAAACAACTTGTCCAGTTTTTAAGTTTACTTCTTTTGATTCAGTCATTAATTTAAAATCATGTGAAGAAGTATCATTTTTTATAACCATTTTAACTTCAGTAAAAGAAGTTAAATCTAAATAATCTGGTTGTGTACTTACACCACTTGCTATTACAAACTTCATTATATTATCAAATGGGTATATCAAAACTTGTAATTTTCCAATTCCATAGAATGTTGTAGTATTAACAACCGAGTTTTCCGATTTTGCGATAATATTAAATCTATCAACAAATACTGGAAACGGAACTTTAACTTCTTGTATTTGAACATTACCAGTTCCATCACCACCGCCGAGTGGACCTCCACCACCTCCACCAACAGATGGAAAACCACCGTTAGGATTTCCAGAACCACCAGCGCCTGTTCCTGTACCAGCTCCTGTACCAGCTCCTGTACCAGCTCCTGTACCAGCTCCTCCGGCTCCTGTACCAATACCATTATTAATGTCTGGGTTATTATTTAAGTTCTGTAAAGAAAGTAAGTCTTTGAATGTGCCACCAGATCCACTGAAAAGAGCTTTACCAATCGCAATACCAGATTTATATCCAACTCCGAATTGTTTTCCGAAATTTCTACCAGATATTCCGTTGCTTTTACCCATTGAGTTTGTTTTACCAAGTAAGGCAGCATCTATACTATTTTTAATATTATAAACTTTAGGCTTTAAAGCATTATCTAAATTAATCTTAGTTAGATTTAAGCTATATTTAGTAATCTGATCTTGTAACATACCATAAGATGCTCTTCTTAGAATAAATGAGTCATCAACTGAATCTATTAGTCTCATCTCAACGTCTATTATTGCTGTTGTTGTAGAGAATTTTATAATAGGTCTATAATCAACCGTTTCATTAAAACTATCATGTACCGTAACAGTTGTTGTTTTACCTCTTATGTTTTGTTCGTATGTTATTATATCATATTGTACAAAATATCTTCGTCCATCTTTTACAGAGTCATCTATAAACTTTTTAAATTCTGCTATATTTCCGTTATAAGTTCCGAATATTTCAAAATAATCACCATTTGGAGAATGTTGGATTTTTAATCCTAATCTTTCAAATTCAGGTGTTTGTGGTAATGTTGTTGTTACCTTAGGTCCTAAGATGTAGTTAGTTCTACCATTAATTGTTTCTATTCCATCTATAAAATAAAAATCAATAAATATAGGAGATGTTAAACTTAATCCAATTGCATTTGTTAAATTAAAGTTTATACTGTTTTCTTTTGGATTTTCACCAGTTAATTGAGAAGCAACTTCATTAACCGATGGAATATCAATAGATATATTTTTACCCCAAAGTTTTTCTTGAAAGAATAAAGGCGGTGCTGTATAATTTAACAAATAAGACTGATTTGTATTTGTCATGTCAAAAAAGAAATTTGAAAAGTCAAAACTTATCGTATTTGTTCTATCAAAAGAATAAACCTTTATATGAAATCCTAAATGTTCACCAAATGTCCAGTTTACCGGAATATGTATTTTGATTGTATCGTGTCTAACTGGAATTCCAGCAGCATAGTCTTTATATTGTAAATAAGAATAATATGTAGTATCAACTACTGAATATTTACCAGAGATTGTATCTAATCTAAAAAGTTGATTTACTGGGATGTTACCAGTTGTACCATCAGAATCACCTACATAAGATTGTCTTCTATCTCTTGAATCAATTAAAATTTTATATTTCTCTGCTATAAGATTGCCATCATTATAAATATATTCTAATAATATATCTTTATCTAACTTTAAATATTTTGAAATCTTAGCCATTTAAGTCAATAATGTTTTAGATATATATTAAAAAAGAAAACCTCTCATTTATACAATCAGAGGTTTTCTTTAATGAATCTTTCTTTAACACAGTTGACTATTTCTTCTTCATTTAAGTCTGGGTGTTTTAAACAAATTTGTTTATATAATTCTTGTTCTTCTAATGCTAATTTTTCTATTTCTTTATTGATTGGATTTGTAAAACTTTCTAATTTCTTTCCTTCAGATTCAATAAAACTAATTATTTCTAGTAATTTCTCAACTGATGATAAATTCTCATCATTTCCTTTACTCTTTTTTTCTTTGATATCATTTTCAAGTTTATCAAGTTTTTTATAAGCATCATCCAAAATTTTTAGAGTTTCTTCAGCTTTTTTATGATACTTATCAAGATTATCCATCATCTTTAAATAAGTTTTTCTGATATTAACAGCAGCTTTTAAAAACTTTTCATCAATCATTGTTCTTCAGTTTCTTTTTTTCTTCTTCCCCCTTTAGGCTCAGATTTTTCTGTGATTTTATTTAAATCCTTTTTTAAATTAGATGTTGTTGGTTTTTTAACCGTTGGTTTTCTAGTAACTGTTTTCTTAACAGGTTTATCATAAACCATTTGTTTTATTTTCTCACTTATTTGAAACTTTAAGTTTTCAGGATTTTTTAATAACTCATTAGTTATTTCAGATGCTAAGAAATCAATTATACTTCTTTCATAAGAATCCTCCATCATCTCAATAAAATCTAATCTAGGAATTTTATTATGTAATGTTAGATCTAAACTAAAATCAACTACCTTTTTAGCATTTCTAAACATAACATGAATTGGATCTTCTGGTTTAGCAACTGGTTTTTGTAAAACTTGACCTTCATCATCTCTTTGAACTTCTACTCTTTGAACTGAATCATTAACTATTGGTTGAGTATATGTTGGTTGTGGAGGTGGCGGTGGTAAATCATCATCTTCAGCAATTTTAGCCAATACTTCTTGTTGTCTAATAACAGCATCTCTATTATCAATAACTCCATATTTTCTAGCTAATTCTTCTCTTTCATCATCAACCGATGAATATATTATAGCACTTTCATCACTAACTGGTCTAGTACTATTATCACCAAAATTTAGTTGAGTATTAATATCACCTTCATCCACTATGTTATTAGTTGGTATATTTTTAATTGTTTCTGTTAATGATTCAAAAGCTGATCTATTACCAAAAAAAGCATTAGGATCAATTTGTTCTGTAAAGTAGTTAGGATCACCTAATCTTCTAACATCTATTTTTTGTTTATTCTCAAGAATAGCAATATTTTCAAATGAATCAATAACTTTTACTATTTCACCTGTTCTATTGTCTTTAAATTGTCTACCTTTCATAAAATATCTATATTTTTATCTTAGATTATATAGTAAAAAAATTACTTTGTTTATTTATAAAAACAAAAAAAGTCTCTCATTAAGAGAGACTTTTATTTATTATCTAATTTTAAAGATCACTAAAGAAATCGTCTTCTGACTCAATTGATGTTGTTGATGTCGTTTTAGAAGTAAAGTTTTCTTCAAACTCAAAATCCTCAGAACTTGGTTTAGTTTCTTTACTCGTAGAGAAAGACTGAGATGCTTTTCCAGTTAAGAAGTTAACAATCTCATTAATTTTACCATTTTGTTCGTCAGATAATTTCTTAGGTGCGTATTCCTCTAACTCGTGGTCTCTTTCTAATAAGAAATCTTTAACTTTACCTTGAGCTTCTGGATTAACTCTCAATTTACCATCAACATCAACTGTTGGTACATTTTTGAAAGCTCCTTTTTCTTTGAAGTAAATTGATAAAGAAGTAGTCTCACTTTTGAAAGTTGACATTTTATAGTCAGGATACTTTTCATCACCAGTTTGGATTTCTTTAACAATCATAACGAAATCTTTTCCTTCTGCTAAGTCAAATACGTTACAAGGTACACCTGAAATCTCACCGTTTTTCTCTTGTGAAATCTTATCCTTAATAGTTTTACCGTATTGGAAGATCATAATTTTACCAACTAATTCTGGTTGTTGTTCGTCTTCAATTACAAGTACATAAGAATAATACTTTTTAGAATACTTTAATTGTTTTGATTTTTCAATTAAAACTGCGTTTTTAGAGTTTTGCATTGTGTAATACAAATCTGTTAATGCACATTTTTCGTTGAAGTTTTTTGGACTATCAAACCATCCACTTAATTCTTTTGGGTTTTTGATGTCTACAAAGTGAGTGATTTTCTCAATAGCCATTTGTCCTAATTTACCTTCTTTAGTTAAGTTAGGTAAAAATCTTACTACTGATCTCCATCCTCTTTTTTTGTCTTTAACTTTTGATAAATCTACTCTGTAAATTCCATCATTGTTAGTTGTTGTTTTTTGCTCATTTAAGAAGTCCATTTTGCTATCCAATCCGCCGTTGAATAAGTCATCAAAATTTTCATTTGCCATAATTGCTTTTTATTTTATTTTAATACTGACTTTGTTGTCAGTTAATATTTATATTAAATCTTAATATAAAAGTTTTTATTTTTTCTTGTTTTTGTTAATTTTTTTTATTAATTTAGTAGGTTGTGTATGTATAACCATCAGTCGTATCTATATAACATTTACTTGATATATACTCTGTATAAGCAATACATTCTTCTACATTGGAAATACTATATTGTACATAACTTTGGTATGGAAATGAAAAACTTCCCCATTTGCTATTTTGGAAAGTTCCAAAAGACTTATCTACTTTTTTACCACCAAATACTTTTTCTATTGATTTTACTCTTAAATAAGTTTTATATCCTCTTCTATCAATACTCTCGATACCCTTTAATAAATCTGAATTACTCATATCTATTTTATTAAATGATGATGATAAGTTTAACTTAAATAGAAATATACACGTTCACCATTACTCATTGAGTAAACTACTCTATCAACATCAATAGTTAAACTCCAATTAGAATTGATGTATTTAGATCCTAAACCTTTCTTAACGTATGCTATTGTTATATGTGGAGTATAATCTGGAAAACTATTTGAATTAGGTAGTTTTGATAACTCATTAAATACTTCAGTTAGTTGATGATTATCTACTACATTAAACTTAACAACATCAAACTCATCATTCTCGAAAATATCAATACCATTAACCTTAATGTTTAACCCTTTAATACTTTTAATTAGAGGTTCAACATCAACCGGTTTAACATTCGAGTGTAGACCATATAATAGAGTTACATGAGGATTTTTCTGTACACCATAAGTATCATCATCTTCTTTTATGTAAAGATCCTCTGGCGAAATCATACCAGTTATTTCATCCCAATTTGTGAAAGGAGTTTCAATCATTGCGCATCCATAGTCATAATTGGATGACTCATTTATTTCAAATTCGTTCCATTTTTTAATCATAACTATTTTATTAAATGATGATGATAAGTTTATTTTATCTTTTTTTTACCTCTAAAACCTTTATGGAAAATCTTCATGTGATTGCATATTTCATCTAAAAATCCATTTCTATAAGCAAATGAATAAGCTCCACATGAATTAATTTTAAATTGATTCTTAATATCATATTTCAAAGCCTCTTCTAAACATTTTTCTTTTGTCCAGTAATTTTTTAATATTTTAACATTCATATGTTCTGTTATATCAATCAACCACCCATTTATGAGAGCTGATTTATGAGCACCACTTGAATTTCTCATAAATAAAGTTCTATCATTATATTTCAAGGCTTCATTTTTACAACTCTCATAATCCCATTTAAAAGTATCACGGCCAACATCACCATATTTTTTCCTATTAAGAATTATCCAATTATTATGAGTATATTCATCTATTTTAATACCCTCCATTTCTATTGAACTTTCCAAATCAATATAATCTGTTAGTTGTTTAAAATTTGGAACTAAACCAGTTTTATTCATATGTAGATAAACAGCACTCTTATCGCTATTTAAATGTTCATTTTTTCTTTTATTAATATTATATGTTAATCCAACATATACATGTTTATCCTCAAATTCAAAACAGTATATAGCTCTCCTTTTAATATTTCCAATAACTATCATATGTGAACATATCTCATCCATCCAACCATTTTTAATAGAACTATTATAAGCTGATTTGTTTGAATTGTGAAATTCAGTTCTGCTATTATATTTGAGAGCTTCTTCCAAACATCTTTCTTTTGTCCATATAAGTTTCATTATATCCTAATACTTTTTATTCTATCTGTTTGATATTTCATTATATCAACTGATTGATTATCTTTTAAAATTATAATAATTCTTTTAAACATCTCAATGGTAATTTTAACATCTGTTAAAGCGTCATGATATCCACTCATATTCAAACCTAAAGCAGGTCCTATTTTAGAAAGAGATGAAGATATAAGACCATTATCTCTATCTGATGTACCAATGAAATTGACTAACTCTTTATATTTAACATCTGTTTCTGCTAACTTTTGAATAAGTGGTAAGTAATAAAGTTGAATTAACATTTTAGTATCAAATACTTCGTAATCTATTTTTATACCAGATCTAACTGATAACATACCCATGTCGAAACCAGCATTTTGAGCCACCAATAAAAGAGGTGAATAGTTATCTAACCAACCAAAAAAGTCTGTAATAACTTCATTTTCATTTTTGTATTTATATTGACCTGATCCATAGTGATTAAAACTAAGTATTCTTCTACTAGTATCACCTGGTGTATTATATCTACTTTTTATATCAGTATTTAATTTGATTTTCTGATCATAAGTATCTAACTCATTGAATGTATTTGCTGAGTAGTTATATTGGACAACTATTCCAGATACTTGAGTTACTTGTTCTTTTTTTGGACCTAATAATCCGGTAGTCTCAACGTCCACGAATAGCCAATTTATTTCTGATTTACTTTCTAACCAATTTAATATTTCGGGTATAGTTTTATACCACATCTTGTTTTCATTTATCTGTTCGAATTTCATCAAGTTTATATTTTTTTATTAATCTATATATTTTATTACAAGAACAATTTAATTCTATTCCTATTTTTTCTCCAGATATCCTCTCAATTATATACTTTTGATGTAAATATTCTTTGGTGATTAAGTCATTATTTTTCTTTTGCTTGATATTATCTTTATATCTCCAATAATAACCTTTGTATAGTTTACCTTCTCTTTTAGTACACGCATACCATATATCCTTATATGATTTGTTGATAGAATCAGCAGCATCTTTAATGCTTCTAAATTCTATTACATCACCATTTTTGTCTTCTCTTAATATAGTACCTCCAAATTTACCTCTTTGAGTATTAGATTTATTTAATTTCATCTCATCTGTATGCTTCTTACCATATGCGTTTTTATTATTCATTCTAACCTTAGATAGATGTTCTAATGTTTCATTTGAAAAAGTCTGAAGAGATCTTTTTTCTCTTAAAATCTTTTTAGTTTCTAATGTATGTTTGTGTCCAAATGTACCATCACCACCATTAGTTAAATTAAAAAGATTAAAACCATAATATCTAAATAGATCTATATACCAAGATTCCCAAAATTGCCAATTTTCAAAAGGAACAATATCTATTTCTTCTATAATCGGCTTTAGTTTTAATTCTTTTAATTCCTTAATCCACCTTACTTTCAGATAGTTAGCTTTACAATGTAGATGCTTTCTCAATCTATAATTTAGATCCTTCGAAGTCATTCCTATGTATCGAATGTATCCATTTCTAGGATCTGATAAAGAGTATATTTTTATTTCCATTATTTATATATAAAAAATAGTTGGTTTCCCTATCTATTTTTTTTAATGAAAATTTACTATCACTAAGTTGTTTATTTATGAATAAACACTATATTTGTAGAAACAATTAAACATTATCAATTATGGAAAGATATTCAATGAAAGAGGTTCTTAAACAAAAATATGGTGAAGTAGACAAGTCTAAAGGGGGTAAAGTTGCTACTAAAAGAGCATCTAAAAATGTAGAGAAAAAAGAGACTGGTAAATATGTCACTAAAATTGTTGATGGTGTTAAATATATGGTATTGAAATAATGGTAGATTTAAAAGGAAAAAATATCTACGTTTTAACTAACGTAGAAATGGGTTGGGATTGTGTTTGTGGTGTTTACTTAGCAAATTCAGAGGATGAAGTAATCGAATACTTAGGTGATGATTATAATGATGAAGTTGATGTTATTTCTGAGAGTAGATTGACAGTCATTAAATCTAAGGCTGAAATTCGTGATGAAAAAATTGATCAAATAATTGAAAAGTAATGGGTAGTTTTTATTCAACATGTTCTGTGTCCAATATGACACTGACTAATCAAAAGAATTGTGATGAAGATGAATATGATGAAATAAATGGAATGATTACATCACACGAAAGAAATAAAAAATTAAATAACTTATTAGATTAATTATAAGATATTCTTAAACTAATTTTTCAGCATCTGCTATATATGTTATATTGATATACTTAACAAAATATCTTTAATATGATCTGGAATCGTTAAAAGATTTTGATCTCCATCATTGTCTAAAATATTAGTATGTATTTTTTTATACCATCCAAAAAGTTTTTCACCTGTAAAACCATTTTGGCAAATTTCAAAATTGTGATACATTGTTAAATTTTGTTCATTTAACTTTAAAATAAAATTATAATCTATTTTACCTAAATGTATTAGATAACAACCAAAAATATTTTCAGTTGTATTTAAATACTTCCTCAAAATGTTCGGCCGCACCATCCATTTCATTTTTTGTAATTCATTTAATTCTTTAGGTGTAACCGCGGAGTGTCTACCATCACCAAAATCTACTGGTTTTGAGAAAATCATTTTTTTGATGTACCATCGAGCAACCGGATTTTTTGGTGATAAATAATAACTTCTTTGATCAAAAATATTTTTAGAAAAATCAATTTCCGGTTCTATATCTAAATTCTGAACAACATCCATTGGATATGTTATTAGATGATCTTCAAATGTTTGTAATATATTAATATCATCAAATATTATAAGTTCGTCAATATCGGGAAAAATTAATACAATGTTACTATTTTCATTAAATAGTTTTATTTGTAATTCGTTTAAAAATGAAGTTGTATATTTAATTCTATCCTCAAATTTTTTTGGTATATCAACATCAAAAGTAATTATATTTATTTCATTATTATTGAATTTTTTCTTTTTAAGATATTTTTTTATTTCTATTTTTTTAATTAATTCTTCATCATGTAAAAAATAAATATTTCTTTTTTCAAAGAAATGTGAGTAAAATTTAATAAATTTGTCTGAGAAGAAATTTATTCTATCTATCTGAACTATTATTTTTATTTCTCTCATTTATATATTTTATATAATTGTTCATTTGATGGAAACTCATCAAATAGAATTTTTCTATCTACAATTCTTTTTTCTGTATATGGATAGTTTCTTTCAATAAAAGTTTCTTCGGTGGAATCCTCATATCTCATACTAACAGAAAATCTAAATCCATTTCCATTTATTTTACTTTTATGTATTAAAAAACTTGACATGATTATTACATCACCAGCATTAGCTTCTAATTCAATAAAATCATCTTGATTATATATATTTTCATTGATTTCAAAAAAATGTTCTGTTTGTAAACCATCACATAGTCCGTATAAGTGTGACTTTGGAATTACTTGAATAGGATAATTTTCTTTCGTTACATTAAAAAAAGGAATCCAAGCAATAATAGTATTTAAACTACTTTGTAGACTTCTCCAATCTTGATGTACTCCTAATCCATGATAACCACCTTCTATTTTTAATTCATCAGACATGCAATGTATAACTGGTTTGGTTTGCCATGTAGGTAAACTAATTCCGAGTAACTTTAATTCATTAATTAAAGGTTCTTCCGATATTATTTTATATAGATTAAATAGTTTTGATGATAAAGTCAGTGTTGATAAATATCTATTCTTATCAGCATTATATAAAACCTTCATTGAATTAAAAATATCTAAATCTTCATTTTTAATTTTTAAAAAATCTAATTGTTGAATTATTATTTTATGAAAATCTTTTAAATAACAATCTAAAATATCTTTAGATATAATGTTTTTTAAGATAACAAAACCATTTTTATTATATGAACTTAATGTTTCACTCATCACTTATTATATATTTTCACAAACACCTATTCCACTCTTTCCAAATCCGTTTCCATTATAAAACATTAACATTTGATTATCATTACGTATTAGGTATGGATAACAAACCATAAAATTATCCCATCCATCATCCGAAATATCTATAACATTATCATTTAATCTATTCCAGTTAATACCATTTTCGGATACAGCCATTTTTATTCTATAACTATCTTCTGAATTTTCTCGATAATTTATTTTATTTCTTACTGAAAAATACATATAATATTTATCATCTTTTATAATACGAGCCGCTGAAATTCCTCCCTCATCACCAACTAATGGTATAGATGTTAGGTTAGTTGTTGACCATTTAATACCATCTTCTGATATGGCATATTTTATATCATAGATTGGTTCCATTATTCCATTGTGTTCAATCCAATCTCTACAAGATAAGTACCACATCTTCCATATATTATCTTCTACTAATATTCCAACTGTGCCTATATAACCAGGTTCTTCAGAACTTGTGTGAAATATAGGTCCATCTGAATGTTTTTTCCAGTTAATACCATCTTCACTAATAGCCAATCCCAAGTTATTGTGATATGGAACATCTAATCTTCTTGACCATCCTATGTAATATAGATATTTAACTCCGTTTTCTAATGTTATTATTTCTGTCGGCATTATACCTGACCAATCAAACATACCTGGTCTTCCTAAACTTAAATTTATTTTAGTAGGTTCTCTTTTAATTTTAAAATCAGACTTATCAAAGTCTATAAACATTGGAATACTTCTACCTTGAGAATCTCTTGTTGAATAGTAAACTCTAAAGTAATCTTCTAACTTATCAACCACTGGCAATTGAGAATGATGTTTGTTAAAAATATTTCCAATTTTAGTCCATCCTTTCATATTAATAAACATCTATTGATTTTTTTAATTGTTTTTTTGCTGGTGATCCTAAGTAAAAACTATAATCTTCGGTTGATTTAGTTATTAAAGATCCCATTGCGATTAAACACTCTTCACCGATAGTAACAAAATCTCTTATTGTTGAATTAACTCCTATCCAAGCTCTTTCTTTTATATGACAATGGCCAGACATCACAATATGTGATGTGAAAAAAACATGATCTTCTATTTTACCATGATGTCCTATATGATTTCCACTCCATAAAACAACATTGTTTCCGATTGTTGTGAATGGTTGTATAGTATTATCTTCTAAAATAAAACAGTTCTCACCAATTTTATTCCCAAATGTAGTTGCTTTACTAGAAACATACGAAATATATTCGTATCCTTTTTCTTTTCCTTCTAAATAAATTTTCTCTCTAATTGTATTCATTTTAACACCAGTCATTGGTACAAATAAATAAAAATCCTCTGGTGAATAAAAGTCTTCTATGTTTTCAAATGGAACAACTGGTAAACCACAAAAAGTTTCTTCATTTAAATATTGTTTATTTACCGTAAAGGCAACAACCTCGTAGATTGAATCATTAGTTAGATAATAATTTGCTAACTCAGCGGTATCTAAAGTACCAAAGATTACAACTTTATTTTTCATATCATTTCGTATTTATTTAATTCATTTTTAATATACTCTTTATCATATGTAAAAATTAAATCCAATATGGATGTGTATGGATTTTTAAATTCTAAATTATTCATTTTTATAAACGATAGATTTATATTTTGATTATAAAAGTCATTTTTATCATATAGTTTTTGACCACCTATCGCATTAACATAATGATTAGAGTTTAATTGTTTTGTTATTGATATAAGATTTTTTTCTTTTTTTAGATCACAATCCGTAAAAAATGTAGAACTATCTATAATTTTAGTATTTATATCCAAATACTCACAAATTGTTTTTATAAAAAATAAATTAAATTCGGATATACTTTTATCACCATAGAAATTTTCCTCTATTAAAGAAATTATATTATCATAGTTTTTAGAGTTTGAATAATTAAAATTTAGAGTTTTGAAAAATTTATTTCTATAACCATCATTTAGAATAACCATTGTTTCAATACATTTTTTGTTTTGACTGGAATTAGTAACACTTATACTTATAGGAATATTTGACTTTATACTATTTCTAGTCATATAACTACGTGGCATAAAATTAACATGATCTAAATTAACATAAACATCTACCGCGTTAATCAATTGAAAATAGCCAATGTATGGAAAAAAATATGGTTGCATTATTCCAACTTTCATAATTATCGGTTCGATTTTTTGTAAATATCAAATTTAGATAAGTCAGGATAAGGTAATTCCAAATCTTCATTTTTCTTTTTAACACCTTTAGCTGTATAAAATTGATTCATAAGTAATAAACCTCTAGCAGCTAACTCAGGCATCATATAGAAGTTCCAACCTAACATATCAAAATTATCTTCATGATATGAACATTCTCTTCTACCTGAGTATCTAGCTCTTTTAAACCAAAAATAAGCTTCTTCGTTATCTGTTAATATAGCACCACCTTTACTTAATTTGAAATGTTTATAAGGACCAGTAAATGAGATACACATATGTGAACCAGGAATATACATATCAGCTGTGAATCTTAGAGCTGAATCCCAAACATTTGTCGGTTCTAGCCTATAAGCACCTTTAATTGTTTTTCCTTTAATTTTTTTAAAGTTTACTTTACCACCAGCATGTATTATTTCACAAGGAACCGATGGATATGTTCTACAAGGTATAGTTATTTCCTTATCTTTTATATTCTCATACATCAATGATAAAAAAAGAGCATTACTAGCATTATCAACTGTAACTACGTAAGGAGCTCCTGTGTAATCAGATAAAGATTTTTCAAAATCTTCTGTAATTTTATATATTCCGTTTGCCATATCATAATATATATATATAAACCTATTTTTTGTTTAAGATTTTCTTAAACTAATTCTTCAGCATCTGCTGGTAATGTTATTCTAATTAACTGTCTTTTAACATCTTCTTGGACTGGAAGAGATTCGTGAATAAAAGTACTATTACCCCAATAAAGAGTATTACTTTCCATTTCATAACAATCCATTTTAGAAAGATCTAAATGTGAACAATCACCACCTTGGTTTGGTTCACCTTCAAATTCACCATTCCAACCTTTACAAGATTTATAAGAAGAGATTAAAAATAATCCACCACCTTCTTGGCAATATTGTTCAACATGTTTTTCTCTTGGTAAAAATCTACCATCTTCACCAGTTAACCAGCCGCCTCCGCCGCCTCCCCATCCAAAGATGTAATTACCATCTGTGTGTGGTCCACCTCTTCTATGAGATTCACCTTTTCTAACAATTTTTTCATCAATTGTGATATATGCTTTACCAGTTTTCTTAGGTGATTCTGATACAATATCTTTAATAACACTTTCCCATCTTTCATAACCTTTTGGCATAGTTGGATTAGCCATATCAAACTCATGCATATAAACTCTATCACCTTTATATTCAGGAAGTGAAATCGGTTTAATCATTTTAGATTTACTTTTCAACATAATGTATAATTATTTTTTATGGTTATCATAGAAATAATCTTTAAGATTAGCTTCAGTATAACCCTCGTCTCTTAATAATTTATACATTTCATAAGAAGATTTGTTTTTCTTATTTTTACCGATAAAATCTTCAATCTCATCTTTCTTAGATGTTTTCTCAACTTTAGCAGCTTCGTTTTTTTTATAATATCCTGTTCCGACTGCAAAGGCGTCTCCCTTATTTACATAAACGTTTCCTTGTGCTTCTTCCTTCTTTCTCCTCCATCTATTGTATAGATAGGCGATAATCGTCGGTATAAGAGCCACAGACATTACCAATGCTCCTCCTATCGAAAGACCTATTCCGTTTGATACTAAT
>SXGQ01078369.1_pt1 | contig 49888 bp, 28 predicted proteins | sample 3178371 | NCBI WGS metagenome assembly SXGQ01 (sample SAMN11356859, study PRJNA531348) | freshwater metagenome | isolation source: freshwater sample F1-20 | place: China: Fuxian Lake, Yuxi | collected 2017-12-25 | reverse complement strand
TCGGGCCTCGGAGTTCATCCGACTTCGACTGGGAGACGCGGTATGGCGCTTACAGGTGGGATGGGGAGACGGGGTTTTATCAAGTGCGCTATCGTTACTTGCATCCCACACTGGGAAGATGGCTCAGCAGAGATCCCATTGAAGAAAAAGGAGGATGTAACCTATTTGCATACATCAAGAACCAATCAGTTAATAGCATCGACCGATACGGAATGATTATTGTCGGCTTTTATGGCGCTGAACTGCCCGGGCAATTCCCAAATTCGGGTAATGTTGTAATGCAATCAATTGCTCAATCCGTGGGAGCCAGCACAGGAAATTGGGGCAAGGGGGGGTGGCCGAAGAATATGGCTGGTGGCCCTGACAAGCTGCTGTTTAATTCCACTGCTATTATTCCTGCTTTAGATTATCTTCTGAAGCAGCTCGATACTAATGGTGATGGGGTTTATGACCCAGACAATGGCTGCGATACAAAGCAAGATATTAAGATTTTCGGATGGAGTTGGGGAGGTGTTTCAGCAGTTGATCTAGCACGCCAAATTAGAAGCAGCTCGAAATTTAAGAACAAAGAGGTGGCCTTCATTGGAGTTATCGATCCGGTGACTACAGGTAGAGTAATATCTTCAAGCAAGGTTACGAATAACGTGAAACAATTCTGGAACCGTTACCAGACCAAAGGGGCAGATTTAGCAGGAATATTTGGAGGAATATTTCACGGAAGCGCATTAGAAACCGAATCGGGCGTTAAAGCAGATCAAAAGGATTTAGCCCCAATGGGAGGTGAACTCGTAAACAATGGCCCGGGCCGTGGAAGTCCGATTGACCATATGTCCATCGTTTCAGAGGTCAAAGACGAGCTAATAGCTCTGTTGAAATGAAATGGAAACTTTGTATTCTGGCATTATGTGCATTCACGTGCGCCTGTTCTAACACCAGTGTCCTATACATAAAAATAGTTGACGCAAATGACAAAAGAGCGCTAAATGATTGTGGGGTGCGGTGGAGGGAAGAGCATCACAGTGGACTATTTCGTCAAAGCAATATAGAGCACACTCAGCAGAGCACAGGATATGATGGAATTGCTGGTCCAATGACTATTCAAACATATCGCCGGAATCATATTTTCCTGATTAACTCCGATAGCCATTGCGACGCCATATTGGTCTATTTTTATCGCAATAGACAATTTGCATACACATCTCCTGCATTGGATGCAGCTTTACTAGCAACTAACTTTACTTCTCTCCATAAGACAAATGTGATTGTCGTCCCACTTATATCCAAATGAAATAGATTTTATTACGCGTTATCTCTAGCCATGAAGCTGACGTACATCAAGCAAGCCGGTGAACCCAACGGGGACGCTGGCGACCAATACACCGGGCTGGACCTGTTCAGCAGCATCGTCGGCCAAAGGTGGCCGCAGGGTGACACGGAGTTGGTTTCGGCTTTACCATGGCGGGCAGATATCAACGGACGGCGTGGTCGTCAGAGATGATTGCAAATCCGCAATTCTTCGGCTCAACTCTGTGAACAGCATCGAAGTGTTCATTCTAAACTACGGCCACTTGGACAAGGCCGTTCAGCTCATGCACCAGCTACAGAGCTGCCTTGTGAACGTAACCATTCTCTCTGCGGAGTGCGCTACGGATGACTGTGGTAAGCACAACAGCAGTTCGATAGTGCGTCGCCCAGGCACTGATTTCTACTCTGCATTGTGGAACGAAGTGGTTAAACGAAGTGACGCAGCAATCGTGGGCCTTGTCACTGGGGATGTTGAGATTCCTGATGTCCAGTTGCTGATCCAACGCGCCGTGGACGTTTTTACGCAGAACAGCGAGCAGGCCTGGATTTACGCCCCCGATGTCTGCTACACGCACTTCCGCTACCGGCGAGAGGCCCTAAAGCTTGTCTCCAACAGTTGCTACGAAGTGCCGACGACGGACAGCACCTGCTGGTTTCTGCGCCGCGAATGCTTGCAAGCTATTGGGCGCGTTGACACTTCCATCAACAAGTTCGGATACGGTCTGGACATCCTGGCGTCGCTCTACGCCAAGGAGAGGGGTAAACTGTGCGTCCGTGACTTTGGAGTGGAGATCATTCACCCAAAATCCAAGGGCTACAGCGACAAGGAGGCCCAGGAACAGGAGCGGGCATGGGTGAAATCGCTCGGCCTGCCCGACCGATTCTTTGCCCTCAAACGTCAGGCCCAGAAATTGATCGACCGGCGCAATCCGAAAGTTTCCTACTGCACCACCACCATGGGCCGGCTGCATCACCTGTGGCTGACGCTGAACAGCAATCTTCACAACAACCAGTATTCAGACGTGGAATTTGTTGTCCTCGATTACGGCTCTCAGGACGGCGTGGAGGAATGGGTGCAACAGGCTTTCCCTGACGAGTTGAAGTCAGGGCGATTGCAGTTCTACCGCATTTCGTGGCCGACGAAGTTTCACGCTGCCCACGCCAAGAACTGTGCCCATCGGCTTGCCCACGGTGAGATTGTCGCCAACGTGGACGCCGACACCTTTGTGCTGCCGGAGTATGGCCAGATGCTTCGGGAGCATCTGGAAGCCGGATCAAAAAGCTGCGTGCGCTTGCTGCCGCCAGACCGCAGCCAGTTTAGCCTGTGCGGACGGATTGCGATGCGGCGGGAAGATTTAATTCGGTTAGGCGGCTACAACGAGAGCCTGCAGGGCTACGGGTTCGAGGACACGAACCTGCTTGAGCGAGCGCAACGCCTCGGATTGAAAGTCAACGGACTTTCAAGTGCCTACGCCGCGTGCCTTGAGCATTCAGACAGCGAGCGCACCGTGAACTACGACAACAAAAGCACCCTAGCAGGGCGTGAGCTGAACCTGGCAAGGGCGAGAGCGGAGATGAAGACCGGCTACTACGCCAATGCCGGTCGAGCCTGGGGTGACTTGGAGAGTGATCCTTACGCTCAAGAGTGCTCGGATTTCGGGCTGGCAAGCGTAGAGCAGCTTGGCTAGCTTTCAACAACGGACCCAGTCAGCCAAGAAGTGAGCGAGATTGTGGTGCATCCAATGACCAGAGAACGAATTAAGGAAGTGCCCATCGGGGAGTCCAAGGATCTGTCGGATGAGCGCATCGCTCGGTGGGGGCGCTCCCAACACGAAGGCTTTCGCAAGTTCAAGCATCGATTCCTGCAACCTGCTCCGATGCTCTTCACTCAGGATCATCACCCTTTGTGGCTAGGTGACGTGTATCGTGGTCGTTCGGCCTTTTTGATTGCTGGCGGGCCGTCGTTTGCCACGCTGGACCACACGCTGCTACGGCAACCTGGCATCCTCACCATGGGGCTGAACAACTCACCGAAGACTTTCAGGCCCAACCTGTGGATCAGCGTTGATGCGCCGGACCACTTTCTTCGCTCCATCTGGCTGGACCCGACCATAACGAAGTTCGTGCCGATCTGTCACGCGGCCAAGCCCATTTTCAACAGCGACACCTGGGAATTCATGGAACTCAGGGTGGGGGATTGTCCCAATGTGGTGTATTTCAAGCGCAACGAGCATTTCAAAGCGAAGCAGTTTCTCTGGGAGGACTGCGTCAACTGGGGCAACCACAAGGACCATGGCGGCGGACGTTCAGTGATGCTGGCGGCCATCCGGATCTTGTTCATTCTGGGCATCCGCCGGGTTTATCTGCTGGGGGTTGATTTCACCATGAGTGAGACCACCAAGTATCACTTTGAGCAGGACAGGAAAAAGGGATCAATCAACGGCAACAACGCCACCTATCGGCAGCTGAATGCACGTTTTACTGAATTGCGCCCCCATTTTGAAAAGGAGGATTTTCTGGTCTTCAACTGCAATCCTGACAGCAATCTCAAATCCTTCGATTTTCTGCCCTTTGAGGATGCGGTGCATAATGTTCTCTCGGAGTTCGACCTGGTGGACGTCCGGAACGAGCGCACCAAGGGGCTTTACGACACGCCGACCAAGGAGAAGAGGCAGGGCAAGGGGAAATGAGCAAACCAACGGGTCAGCCAAGCCAGTGCGTGCTCTACTTTAACCGGGGCACTTCCTGCTACATCCGGCTGCTCGTCTCAATCTTCTCCTTACGCAAGCACTACTCTGGGCCAGTCAAGCTGATGCAGGAGGGGGAACTGGACCGGCCGATTGCGGCAATCCTCGAGCAACTTGGGGTGACGGTCCAGCTCCTCCCGCTTACTGCTGAACCCGTGCTGGTTGCCCGTGCCTCACTGTGGCGGGTCATGGAAGAAGATTACGCCCTCATGCTGGATGCGGATACAATCGTGCGTGGTCCCGTCGACGAGTTTTTCGATTGGATCAAAACGCGGGGCTTTGTAGCCAGCTGGTTCACCGGGTGGCGGACCACTGGTGGCACGATGCGCAAGAGAATCGAGGAGTGGAAGAAGGTGGTTCCTGACATGGTGCCACCTGCCGTCGCCTATGGAAAGGCCATCAACGGAGGCGTGCAAGGCTGGTCGAAGGGCACGTCCATGCTGCCGGCCTACGAGGCGCTCACCCGCCGGGGACACGCCGCAGGCTGCAACCGGATCGTGCTGGACGAAATTGCATTGCAGCTGCTCCTGCCGCACCACCCGCACCATCTCGCCGATCATGTCTGGAATACCTCTGGTGCCTTCGGTGACGTTACCAGCGCCAGGATAGTTCATTACCATGGCCGCAAGCATTGCGTTGAAAATCCGCGCTGCGACCTTTGGAAGGAGCACTATTTTGAGCTGTTGTCGTCCTTTACGCACCATACGGACGCGCTCGGCAAAGCGTGGGGAGACAAGCGACTGGAACGGTTTCTGAAGCGGCTTTCTGAGCGTCGAAAGGATCTGACTGTGGTCACGGCGGTCAATCCGGACTACGCCAAGCGACTCAAGAGGAACATCCTAACATGGATGCGGTTGCCAGGACTGAAGGATCAGCGCTTTATCGTGTTTGTTAATGGGTTTAGGCGCCCCCGCGACCGGCGCTTTCTCGACCTGCCGAACGTCAAAGTAATTCGATGGAAGTATCCTCACCCGTCAGCGACACAGCGAGAAGCGATGCTCGCGGCCTTTCTTCTGGGAGTGGCGAGGTACGTCAAAACCAAATACTGGATGAAGCTGGACGCGGATTGCCGTCCACAGCGACCCTGGTGGGAGTGGCCTGACTACGAGAAGCACACGATCGTAAGCCACCGATGGGGATTCACACGGATGAAGGGGGATCCGGGTGCAACGGAGCATTGGTTCAACCGCCTTGACACAGTTTTCTCCCCTGAAGCTCCCTACTTTCGCACGATTTTTGACCCGGTGCGGAATCGGGTGAGCCATCGGCAAGGAAATCCGCATGGCCTGCCGATGCGCTTCAACTCATATTGCCACATTGAGAAAACTGAGTTTACGAAGCGCATGGCATTGCTGCTGGAGACTTCCAACCACGGAAAGATGGCGATTCCAAGCCAGGACACGACGAGCTGGTTCTGCTCGGTGCTTTGGAAAGAGAGCGTTCGGCTGGTGAACATGCGCAAATGGTTCAAGAACTAAAATCCGCCCAGCCCCCCCACGAACGAGATACGCTGGCCAGACCATGGATGCCAGCGGAGGATGTTCGCATGATCGAGGCGACCATTGTGAACCTGCGGTCAAAAGCGCTGGAAGTCCTTGAATGGGGCAGCGGAGGCAGCACGTTGCACCTTACAGGCTTTTTGCGGCAGAGAGGTATTGCCTATCGCTGGTTGAGCTTGGAATACAACGCCCGTTGGTATCGACACGTTCAGCGGGCGACTTGCGGTGACGGCTGCATCGAGCTGGTTTTGTTTGATGTCGGGAATGCCCGATTGCGGCAGCGGCACACAGACATGACCGCCTACGTTAGCTACCCCAGCACGCTTGCGCGCGCTTTCGACCTTGTGCTCGTTGACGGGCGGAAGCGACGACGATGCTTGTTGGAAGCAAGAAGCCTTCTGAAGCCATCCGGGGTGGTTTTGCTGCACGATGCGGAGCGTTCCCACTACCAGTGCGCGTTTGCCGCCTATCCATCCGGCAAGTTTCTCACCAAACATCTTTGGTTGGGACGGACCAGCACCGATTCTGCGGCTGATCCGAGCTCTGGCCAGAACAGCTGTGAAAAATCGTAAGCCATGGAATCTTGATGAAAACCCGCAACCCCGACAATCCATTCCCCAGGCTGCCTCCAGGAGCCGGTTTTCGGATGAACACCTCAGGCGACAGGCTCAAGAAATGGAAAGCCATGACGGGCGTCTTTGAGTCCGGACTGCGGCCGGATTCGTTTGAGGAGGCATATGCCCTTTGCAAGGACGTCTGCGGTCAATATGAGCGTGAGGCCCGCTCAATCTGGGAGTTTCTCCGAGCACATCCGCAAATCACCCAGATAGCAGAGGTGGGCCGGAACCTGGGAGGCAACGTGTTCTTGATGGCCTGTGCCGCGAAGGCGTTGCAACGGTTTGTCAGCTTTGACATGCTCGAATGGAGTTTGACAGACAAAGCAATCCTCAGCTGGATGCTGCGGCACGGTATCGCATGTGATGTCCGGGTGGCGGACTCGCTTTCCTACGCTCCACAGACCGAGGACGTGTTCGATTTTGTCTACATCGACGGCGGACATGGAGGGCTGGCAATCCGGGCTGACATTCACAATTGGAAGGACCGCACGAATTTCATCGGATTTCACGATTACGCCGACAAGGGCCGGAATCGCCACCGCCGCTGCTTCCCTGAACTGGTCACGGCTATCACCGAGGCAAAGGAGATTAACGGCTGGCAAGTGGCCTGGCCTAGGGGCAATTCTGAAATCATCTTCGACACTGGTGGCCAGCAGCGTCATCTCTGATCTTCCAAGTGCCTTCCAAACTCCTTGTCGCGATGATGGTTCAAGTGAATGAGCCCATCGGTATACCAGCGAGGCAGGCGCTGGCGCGGACCGCCTGCGCGAGCAATTCTGCGTCGGAACTGCGCGTCGCTCTTGGTCTTCTGATGGCGCTTCTCCCAAGTCCAGTCCCTGTTCTCTTTGGGAGGGACATAATAGCCCTCATGAGGGGCCTCTCTGACATTGATAATCTGTGAGAATCCCGCGCCGACGTTGTTGCGCTTGATCTTCGGGAGCTTGTCCGCCAGCCCAAAGGCATCGTGGACGAAGTGACTCCGCTCAAGTGACACGGAGTCCACCAACTCGATGGCCGCCTCCTTGGGGTTGCTGATCCGGCCGGAACTGAGCATATAGCGCGCGCTGGCGTGGAGGTGGGTCAGATCTGCGGCCAATCGTTCAAAATACTCAGGGTGATAAACCATGTCGCAATCCGCGAAGAGGAGCCACTCCGTGGAGCATTCGGTGAGTTGCCGGTTTCTTACCAGGCCGCGCCTTTGAAACTGGGAGTAATCGGTCCACAACGAGGTTTTGACCTTCAGCCGGGAGGCGAACGAAGCGATCACGTCTTCGGTGCGCGGAAGTCCGTTGTTCGCCAAATGCGCCACGTCAACGATCAGCAAATCACTCTTTGTCTGCTCGCACAGACTGGATAGCATCCAACAGAAGCGCCTTTGGTAGTTGTGGCACTGCACTGCGACGGTGATGAAGCTCATGAAGCACGCCACTTTTGTCCGATAAGGCCAGATTTCCAATGCTAATTCTTGCGGATTGTTGCACCGTGACACCGAATGCGTCGTGGACATGGCGAGCGGTCCTTGATTTCGCAGAGGCCTGTTGCCGACGGCGCAGATGGCCGTTCGTGGGCAGTGGTTGCCATTTTGCGGCAAGAGCGGGCACCGAACTTTGACTGTATGATCGTCTTTATCAGTTCGATCAGGCACCCGCTTAACAACAATTCTTACGAACGTGTTCTTGAGCTGGCCAGCAGGACGCTGGCGTCTGTTTGCAGCCAAGTCTCGGATGATTACCGTGTGCTAATTGTGTGCAATGAAGTGCCATCGCTGGATTTCTCACATCCTCGGGTTCAGTTTTTGAGAGTTGGCTTTCCACCCCCTTCCAGACGGCCCTCACCAAACCTCCTGGTTGAGGAGGTCCGGCTCGACAAGGGTTGCAAACTCCTCGTCGGGTTGATTCATGCCAAAAGGCTAACCCCTACCCATGTCATGTTCTTTGACGCCGACGACTTCCTAAGTAATCGGATCGCTGGCTTTGTGCGTCAAAAGGTTCTCCACCATGGCTGGTTCGTGAATGCCGGCTACGTTTACAATGCCAGCGGGAACACTCTCCTGACCTTGGACGACGGATTTCACACCAGATGCGGGACGTGCTACATCGTCAATATTTCGCTGCTAGCCGTGCCCTCGGACTTCCCTGCCGACGCCAGTCAAGAACGCATACTCAGCCACTTCGGAAAACCGTTTGTTTGCGAGCTTTTGGGCAGCCACCGATTTCTGCCAGATCATCTTATCCAGAACCGAACCCCCCTTGAGCCCTTGCCATTCAGGGGTGTCGTCTACCATGCCGGTCATGGGGAAAACTGGACTGGGTCGTTCGGCTTTACGAAAAGGTTGCCGAAGGTTGCTCTGACGGAGGAGATTAAGAGAGAGTTCAGTCTGTGACCGTGGAAGCCACGCGCCCGCCCCTTGGCACACCGGCCCAGTGCCGGCGCGAAACGCTTCCAGGGCCACACCAAGTAGTCGGAGGCCTGGCGACGCACGCACCATCGATTGGGCAACCCGGGGCCAAGGTGATCAATTTGCACCGGATTGACCCGACGAACATTGGTGACCTCAACTCCGCACCCGCTCAGCATGTTGCTTTCCTCCGGCATGCGCGACGCATGGACATCTGCGAGATCAATCAGCAAAACTTCGGGCAGCTCAATGAGGCGGTGGTCATTTTGGGTGGGGGCGGGCTAATCGGCCAGAGCTACTTTGAAGCCGGGATTCGCGCCGTATTGCAGGCCCGGCCCAAACGGCGGATCTGCTGGGGAGCCGGGCATAACGACCACGAGCACCCCACAATTGAGCTGCCTGTGTATCTGGACAGCTTCGATTTGGTCGGCGTCCGTGACTACGGCAAACGACATGAGTGGGTTCCCGACGCCAGTTGCCTTCACCCGCTTTTTGATCAACGGTTCTCGATCAAGCACGATGTAGTCTTGTATGAGCATCCTCGCTTCGGCAGGACTGCGTTGAACGAGTTGCCAAAAATGGACAACCGGGAGCGGAGCTTTTCCAAAGTGCTGAAATTCCTTGCCTCCGGGGAGACGGTGTTGACCAGCAGCTACCATGGAGCATACTGGGGGACGCTTCTGAACAGGAAGATCATCCTGATCAACGCCTTTTCCTCAAAATTTCACGGATTTAAACACCAGCCGCCGATCGCCACCGAAGGCAGCTGGAAATCGAAGCTGGCTGAGGCCCGCAGTTATCCGGAGGCTCTGGCTGAATGCCGGGGTGCTAATCTCCGGTTTTCCGAGAAAGTTATGGCCTTGCTGACGTGAGTGGCACTTCTGGGTTCGATGCATGGTGTGTTGAACCGGCATTGTCCGGTTCAGTCAGCACTCGGCAGACCTCCCGGCCCACAAAGCGCTGGCAAAGCTTGGAGAAATTATTCGCCTTGGATCTGATTGATTCAGGGCGCAATGCTTTCAGATGGTCTTCCCACCAGAGGGTTTCCCACAAATGAATGCAGAACGATTTGCTGAACGCTTGGTAGTCGTCGGCAAGCTGCTCCTGATCTGAAAGGGCGTTCTGCGGAGAACATTCCTTCCACAGAGGATCGGGAGATTTGTAAGACGGCCAGAAGAAGGAGCCGGGGCCTTCCACATGAATGTCGTCTGGAAACTCGGTCGCAAGCGCGTTCGGGAGCAGCACTGAATGCTCGTCCCAGCGGTTGTCCCGGCCGGATGAGCGAAAGCTCCTGTAGCCTTCATGCCAGGCTCGCAGAAACGGGGCGTTCTGTGCGGCCAGTATCACGGCATTGCACAGCCCTCGTGCTTCCTGCCTGCCCATTACGAAGGAGTGCTTCAGCAGTGGAGAAAACGGTTTCAAGCAGATGACATCCATGTCCAAGTAAATGCCGCCTTCACGCATGAGAATCTCCAGGCGTAACACATCAGCCTGATGCGCGAAGTGCCTGAGCGGTCGGCCGAAGATGTCCGTTGGGGGCTCCACCGGAACCAAGGTCAGGTAGGGCTTGCTCCTTTCCCACCACTCGCCTTGGGGCTCATGTTTGTAGTGGAACAGAATTCGCGCAGGCTGATTGCAATCCCAAGCGGACTTCACCGCAAGATGGTGAATGAAGGAGAACGGTTTGCCCCCAAAGTCCTCACGCAGCCCGAAGATGAAATGCACTTTGTTCGGAATCACTGCTTCTTTCAATAAGCATGGGATCCCAGAAACGCAACAGGACTTCCCGTTCAACCGCTTGAATTGACCACGTCCACCCGCGCCAGCACTCTACATTTCGCCCCACCCGCCGCCTCGCCAGAATTCGATTTAAGCCCTCGCCGCTGATCCGATTTCCGCGTTTCAGGCAGTCCAAAACGGCCTCTTTTGCCCTTCTACGACACTGTTGGACGCTGCCGACACCGATGAACGCATGACAGGCGACCAACGACCGAAAACGAGTGCTGCACCGAGCCGATCGCAGAGGCAAAACGCCTAGAATCGAATCGTAGAGCGTCGTCGTTGAAGAGCCGTTTCTCGACCGTCACGACCTGGTTTCGGCCAGAGGTTTTCGCCGAGGAGTTGAACGCGGCAATGAACCAAAATTGTTCCCAGCTCGATGAAAGGCGACGTCGAGCTGCTGCTTGTGAGGACGATTGTTGGGGATTTCTGACACCGGTGAACAGCAAGAATCAGGGGTGATAGAATTGAACGTGTTATGCGGAGATGTTATACCTGCCAACCACCCCAGAAGCGCAATATTCCAAATCACTCGGTAAACAGAGGTGTTTAACGAGGTTGGCGGAAGGAGTAGGATTCGAACCTACGGATGGGTTGCCCCATCTCCTGATTTCGAGTCAGGTGCCTTTAACCACTCAGCCACCCTTCCAGACGTTTAACTGCAATGACTTACACCGTAAATGGAACCTGCGACTTGAGCGTCTGATACTGCGATCTGATACTGGTTGCATGAAACCAAAAAAACGCACGCCGACACCGCCGGCCGCCGCGTCGGATGACTGGCAGAAAACGCCGTATGCAAATTTGGTCCGATACGTTCGATCAGGGAAGTATCTTGCGAGGATTCGCGTCGGCGGCAAGCTGATTCGCCAAAGCCTCAAGACCAAGGTGCTCCCCGTCGCCAAGCTCCGGCTCGGGGACGTGGAAAAAGTGGAGTGGTCCAACTTGGAAGCGCAGGCGGCGCTGGAGCAGGGCAACGCCGCCGTCCAGGACTTGGCAAAGCTGTGGCGGGAACGGCTGGAGGCAGACCACTCGATCAAGCCGCGAATCAAGACTTACTAAGAGGAGCGCTTGGCCGCCCTGCTCAAAAGCTGGCCCGGCCTGTCGGCCTTGGAGGTTCGCAAAGTTAACGCACAGGACTGCCAGCAGTGGGCCGGAAAGTATGCGAAGCAGGCCAGTCCCTCGAACTTCAACAACACGATCGGACTGCTGCTGGCCTTCCTCCACCAGGTAGCGTTTGAGTGTCCGCCCGCCATCGAGAACGGCCACGACGACGGCGCCGGAAGCTGGCTCGCGGTCAGCCAGCACTACAATGTCGCCGTTCTCAATGCCCGCGCCTCGCATGGAATCACCCACGACCAGCAGCGCGGACAGTTTCTCGGTGCGCGGAAAGAGCGCGATGCCATCAAAGCCGCCGGATTCCAAAACCTGGGCAAGGACGGAATCACTGGATGGAGGCGGCCATGCTGCACAGTGACCTACAACTACTTCTTCTCCTCCTTGGACTCCTGCACTTTCAACTGCTCCTTGGAATCCAGCACGATTTGCGGCCGCTTCTGGTATTCCGTCACCTTCCCGGTCACCCGCACGGTCTTGCCCTCCAGCTTTTCCACGTCCTCAAACTTGCTGAAGTTCGACGAGAAAATCACCAGCGTCAGCTCCTGCTGTAAACGTCGGTTGAAAAGTGAGACGGGGTCACGGATGTGACATGGCGGTCCAAAAGTGCAGCACCTTCATTAACCATGAAGCATGTATCGCACTATGGAAGACTGGACCGACATACGGGAGCGGGTGTTAGCGGGCACGGTGAGCAAGCGGGCGACTGCTCCATGATGAACCAAGTTTCAACCTTCTGTCGCGCCCAGGGTGTTTTGCGCAGGAACGTCAGGCTGGACTTCACCGAGGGGTTGAAGAGAAAGCAGCGGATGGGAATACGCCGCCCCAGTTCGCTCCAGCCATGCCGGGCGACAAGTTGAGTGAGGATGTTTTCCAGCGTGATGCCGTGCAGCGGATCGCGGGGGTGGGAGGCAGGCAAGCTCATGCCAGTGTTCTGTGCGGCCAGCGCAGCTCAGGAGTGTCCCAATGCATGGCTGCCTCCTAGCCGATTGCGGTCTGACCGGCAAGCTCGGCGAGTTCGGGCGGATCAGCCCGCGAGCAACCGTGGAAGTCATGCTTTGGAAATCCTGCTTGCCGCGCTGACTGCATCTGACGAACACTCGCGCCCGTGTTTCCGAGCGGCAGTGGCAGGACAACTTCGTTGGCAGTGCTGGGCGGAATGTGTCTGGGCGGCGTCACCTCGCCGGCTTGGGCGCTGGGCATCCGCATCGCCGACCAGGATCCCTTCGCCACCGCGCGCGGCAACGCGTTCGCCGCGACGGCGGACAATCCCTCCGCCATCTACTACAACCCAGCCGGGCTGACTCAACTGGAGGGTCATCATTTCCGTTTCGGCGCTTACTCCATCGCGCTGGAGTCGGAGTTCAGCGCGCCGGGCGCGCGCTTCGACACGAAGCAGCGCGTGGATTTCGCGCCGCAGCTTTACTACGCCTACGGGATGAAGGAGCAACCGCTCGCGTTCGGCGTCGGGCTTTACGCGCCTTACGGGCTGGCGGTGGAGTGGCCGAACAACGCGAACTTCGGGCCGGTTTACGGCAAGATGACCTACCTCTCGCTGAACCCGGTGGTCGCGTGGCAGGCGCATCCGACGCTGTCCCTCGCCGCCGGGCTGACGCTCAACTACGCGGAGACGGAGATCCGCCAGCAGGCGGCGGCGTTCGCACCGGGCAGCGTGAACCGCTTCAAGGGCGAGGACATTGACGCGGGCTTCAACCTCGGTTTTCTCTGGCAGCCGTTCAAGCAGCACTCCATCGGCGTGAACTACCGCAGCCCGACGACGCTGAACTGCTCGGGCAGTTCGCAGACGACCGGCACGGGCATCGGCGCGTTCGATGTGAGCGGCGCGGCGAGCGCGCGGATTCCGTTCCCGCGCCACGTCGTGTTCGGCTACTCGTTCCGCCCGACGCCGGAGTGGAACTTCGAGTTCAACGCGGACTGGACGCAGTGGGACCGGCTGACCACGGTGAATTTCGTGCAGCCGGCCGGCACGTTCCCGGTGCCGTTCAACTGGCGTTCGAGCTGGTTCTAAGAGTTCGGCGTTACGCGCAAGTTCGAGGGTGGCTGTCGCGCAAGCGTGGGCTACATCTTCAGCGAGAACTCCGTGCCGAACGCGAACTTCTCGCCGCTCGTGCCGGACTCGGACAGGCACATTTTCAGTCTCGGCGTCGGTCGCCAGCAAACGCGAGTGAGCTGGGATGTGGCGTATCAGTTGGGGTGGGGACCCAGTCGCAACGTCGCCGGCAACACGCTGGCCTTTCCCCTTCCACCACCACCCACAACAGCCAATGGTCGCTACACATTCCTCAGCCACGCCATCACCGCTGCGGTCGGCCTTCGTTTCTGAAGCCGCCGCGTCGCGCCCGACGCTCCTTATCGTGGACGACGAGGAAGGGCCGCGGCAGTCGCTCCGCGTTGTCTTCAAGGATCTTTACGATTTGGTCCTCGCCAGCAGCGGCCCCGAGGCGCTGGAGATCGCGAAGCGCCGCCGCGTGGACGCCGCCGTGCTGGACATCCGCATGGCCGGCATGGCCGGCACGGAGCTGCTGGGCCATCTCAAGAAGCTCGACCCTCGCATCGAGGTCGTGATGCTCACCGCCTACGAGACGCTCGCCACGGCGCGGCAAGCCCTCCGCCACGGCGCGTGCGACTACCTTCACCGTGTTCCTGCCGGTCGAGGTGGGCTGAGGCGCGCTGCAATGAGCGGCCCGCCGCTCAGGCCGGCGGCTGCGAGTATTCGTCTTCAAGCTTCTTCGCGCACTCGGGGCAGATGCCGTGCGATGCCTTCACGCCGGTCTGCTGGGCGAAGTGCTGCTCGATCGTGAACCACTTCTGCTCGACCTCGATCTTGCGGCACCACGCGCAGACATGGAGGAACGACTCCAGATAGCTCAGGCGCGAAACGATGAGGTAAATTTTGTAGGCCGAGAACATCCACAGCAGGATGACCACGCCGGACTTCGCCGAGACCTCGAGGTAGCTCTCGGTGTTCTCCTCGCTCACTCCCACCTGCTCCCAGACTCCGAACAGCTTGTCCGCCCATAGGACCACGACGATGGTGAAGAACCCCAGCGCGTTCCAGAACAGCGCCTTGTGCCAGTGCACTTCCTGTTTCGGCGGTGGCGGGGCTTTTTTCTCGCCGCCGCTCAGCTGGGATTCAAATGAAGCGTCCATCGTGGGTTTTTGGTGGCCGTTCCGTGGCTGGTAGGTCGTCGCTTGGGCAATCCAAAGTCTGTCTTCCCGCAGTCAGGCACTGGTCCAGCCGTGTTGCCGATTGATGGGCAGAGGATTCATCCGGCCCGGCGGAAAGCGAGTCAAAAGCCCGAGTCACGGACCGCGATTGGCAGGGAGTCGAATGCAGCTAGGCCTCGCCTCCTTCCCCGGCCGCCGCCGAGTTGCCGAGCAACTCGACCAGCTCCGTCATCTCCCACGCCCGCTGCCGCGCGGACAGCACGTCCGCCGCGTGCCCGTGCTCCCAGACTGCGTGGCGGATGGCGAGGCCCGCGTCCGCTTGCAGTTGCGGCTGTGCGAGCCAGCCACCGAGAAAACCCGCCAGCACATCGCCGCTGCCGCCCTGCGCGAGTTTCGGATTGCCGGAGGAGTTCACGGACAACTCGCCTTGTCCGCGCCCGATCAGCGTGTGCCGGCCCTTCAGCACCACCCAGCAATCGCCATGCATCCGCGAGATTTCACGAAGCGATTCCGCGCGGTCGTCGAGCACGTCGGCCTTCCCGATGTCCAGCATCGCCGCTGCTTCGCCAGGATGCGGCGTGACCACGCGCAGCGCGCCGGTGAGCGGCGGCCCCTGCGGCAGCCATGACAGCGCGCTTGCGTCCGCGATGACCGCCAACGGTGACTCGTGCCAGAGACGAGCCGCTTCCTGAACCAGTTGCTTCGGCACGTCCACGCCCGCTAGACCGGGACCGATCAGAATTGCGGAACAAGACTTCGGCAACAGCGTGTCCGGCGTCCACGGATGCACCATCGCCTGTGCGAGCTGCGCCGCGACCAGCGGATATGCGCGCTCCGTTGCGAACACGCTCACCAGCCCCGGCATCGCCCGCAGCGCTCCGCGCGCCGCGAGCACCGCCGCGCCGTGATAGCCTTGGCTTCCCGCGATGATGGCGAGATGGCCGAAGGTTCCCTTGTGTCCCTCCACCGGACGCGGCGACGGGAACTGCGCGAAGTCCTCAGCCAACATCCAGTTCAACTCGGACTTGAACGGACACGCTACCAGCCCGATGTCCGCCGCCACCTCCAGCCGTCCGGTGAACGGCGCGGCACACGGGCGCAACAGCCGATGCTTCATCGCGCCGAACGTCAACGTCACCGACGCGCGAACCGCGTCGCCGAGCGGTTCGCCCGTGCCTTCGTCCAAGCCCGACGGCACATCCACAGCGAGGATGGGGACACGCGACTCGTTCAACGCCTGCACCAGCCGCAACCACTCGCCCTCCAGCGGACGGCTCAAGCCGATGCCGAACAAGCCGTCCACGATCAGCGCGCCGGAAAAATCTTTTGCCTCCGCCACCACAGCCGCCGGATCGGTCACGTTCACCACGCGCACCCTTCGCCCAGTCAAATCTCCGGCGGCGAAGCGCGCGTCGTCGCCGTTGTGGCCCTTTCCCGCCAGCACGAGAATCTCCTCACCAGGCCGCGTCAGCCGCAACGCGCCACGCGCCACGGCCTGCCCTGCGCGTCGCATGACCGACTCCTTGGACACGCCGGTTGCCCAAGTGGCCTGCTCCCACTCGCGCATCTGCGCGATGGTGATGACGGGTGTTGGCACAAAATTTTTTTGTAGCGGCGGTCTGGGACCGCCGTCTTGCCGACCGCGGCGCTCAGCGAGCCCCGCTACAGCTCATTTCTCCAGCGGCGGCCGCTTGCCGTCGGTGCTCTGGCCGCCGGTGCGGGACTTCATGCGCGCGACGAGCGCCTCGGCTTCCTTGCGGTCAATCGCGCCGTCCTTGTTCGTGTCGGCGCGCTCGAAGATGCTCTGCATCGCCTCCGGCAGTTCGCTCTTCGTAAGCTTCCCGTCGTTGTTCTTGTCGTTCTGGAAAAGACGCGCGACGAAGTCGCCGTCGCTCTTCGGAGCCTGTGCGCCGGACTCACCGCCCTGCCCGCCTTGACCACCCTTCTGCCCCGGTCCTTTCTGGCCCGGGCCGCCCTGCCCACCTTGCCCACCTTGACCGCCTTGTCCACCGGGGCCACCAAGGCCGCCTCCCGGACGCGTCGGGCGGAACTCATCGTCGGTGAGCCGGCCGTCGCCGTTCTTGTCGAGCCGCTTGAGCATGATGGCGGCGTTGGCGAGTTCCTTCGCGTCAATCACGCCGTCGTTGTTCGCGTCGAGTGCGAGTTCGAGCGGGTGTTGCGGCGGGCGGAAACCTTCGCCGCCACGGCCACCTTGACCGCCCTGGCCGCCTTTCTGGGCGGGCGGTCCCTTCTGTCCCTGGCTCTTTTGGCCGGCTCCGCCAGGCGGCGGACCTTTCGGTTCCTGCGCCACGAGTGCGAAGGCGGTAACGAGGAGGGTGAGCGTGGGGAGGAGGGTGGTTTTCATGGTGAGGTCAGATGTTTGCCCCGGTGGTTATTGGGTTGCGATGCAGTAGAGAGATTTGTCCGACCGAAGGAATAGATCGTTGCCGCTGAGGGCGGGCGTGGCGTTGAACTGCGTCGGGTCGGACGTGAGCGCGTTGTGCGCGACGAGCTTGAACTGCGGTTTGGCCTCAATGACGAACGTGCCGTTGCGCCGGCTCACCGCGTAGAGGTTGCCGTTCGCCAGCACGGGCGAGGCGTAGAAGGGCTTGCCGCCGCGGCCCGTCGCGCTCGCGCCCGGAAGCCGCTCCTTGAAGACCGGTTCGCCGGTCTTCGCGTCGAGACACAGCGCGAAGCCTTGGTCGGTGACCACGTAGAGCCGCCCCTCGTGCACCACGGGGGTGGGGACGTAGGAACTGTCGCGCGTCTGCCACAGCCGATGCGTGCCGGTCACGTCACCCTTGCCGCCGGTCTTCACGGCGACTGCGCCAAGCTGAGGATAACCGCCGAACGCGAAGACCACGCCGTCACCCACCACCACGCTGGGCGCGATGTTGCCAGGCAGGTTCGAGGTGGCGAACCAGCGGAGTTTGCCCGTGTCGGGATTCAGCGCCCACAACTCCTCGGGCAGGGAGAAGATCAACTCCGGCAGCACTTTGGTGCCGGCGAGCGCGGGGGTGCCGAAGACGTAACTCAGCGCGGAGCCGGGGGCGCGCCAGACTTCTTTGCCGGTCTGCTTGTCGAGCGCGACGATGGCATTGGCCTCCTCGGACGCGGTGATGATGACGGTGTCCTTGTAGAGCAGGGGGCTGGCGGAGGAACCCCAGTTCTTCTGGTTCGAAGCGTTGCCGAGCTTCACTTGCCAGAGTTGTTTGCCGTCGAGGTCGTCGGGACGGTCTTTGGCGTAACGGTCGGCTTGAATCATCAGGGAGTTGGGCGCGCCGTCCGGCATGGGGGCGAAATTTTTCGCGCTCGGGGGCGGGAACGGCAGGAGGGGGGCATTGGGTTGCCCTTGCGGGGGGTTGCCTTTGCCGCCGGAGGCGCGGGGCCGGAGATGCGTGTCGTCGGGCGGCGCGTTGGGGATGGGGGTTGGGGAAGCGGCTTTCGCGGCGGCGTCCGGGCGTTTGTCCGGAAGGAAGAGCGGCACGGCCAGCGCGATGATGAGGATGGCCACGGCTACGATGGCGAGGCGCTGGAGATTGCGGGGGTCGCGGACGAGCTGGAGCCAGTTCACGCTCGGGCTGTGGCCGGCCTTCACGCTGCGGAGGTCGGCGAGGAGTTCGTCGTAGTTTTGGTAACGGCCTTCGGGGCGCTTGGCGGTCATGCGCTTGATGAAGTCCTCGAGTTCATCCGGCAGCGCGGTGCCCAGCTCAATGCTCGTGGGCAGTGGCTTGTTCGCGTGCGCGAGGACGACGGAGAAGTTCGAGGCGCCTTCGAAAGGTCGCTTGCCCGTGAGCAGGTAAAGCAGCGTCACGCCCAGCGCGTAAATGTCCGCGCGATGGTCCACATGCGCGGCGTCGTCCGCCTGTTCGGGCGCGAGGAAGTGCGGCGAGCCCATGCCCACGCCGGTCATCGTCACGTCCGAGTCGTCGGTGAGTTTCTTGGCGAGGCCAAGGTCGGAGACCTTCACGACGCCGTCGCTGGTGAGCATGAGGTTCGCCGGCTTGACGTCGCGGTGGATGATGGCGTGGTCGAGGGCGAACTTGAGGGCGTTGACGGCCTGCTCGAAATAGTGGAGGGCGTCGGGGATCGCGAGCTTGCCGTGTTCCTTGACGAAGACGGAGAGGTCCGTGCCGTCCACGAGTTCCATGACAAAGTAGTGGTGACCTTGCGCGCAGCCGAAGTCATAGACTTGCACGACGTTCGGGTGGTTGAGCGCGGCGGCGGACTTGGCCTCGCGCTCGAAGCGGGCAAGGAGCTCCGGCTCGCGGGAAAGTTCCTCCGACAACAGCTTCACCGCGACGCGGCGGTCGAGCTTGAGCTGCACGCCCTCATACACCTCGCCCATGCCGCCGACAGCGATTTTGCGCACGAGCTGGTATTCGCCGAGCTGCGTGCCGGAGAGGTCGCGCTCCATGCCCTTGAAGGCAATCGCCGAACCCGCCGTGGGCGTGAACGGCCCGCGTGGCACCCGGCCGCTCGCCAGCGGATCCTCGTCCGGGTCGGACGGCGCAGGCGCAGGCGATGAAGGTGAATTGCTCATGGCGCGAGCTTAAGCGGTCGCCGGCTATTTCACACCTTTGCCGGGCGGTGGCCCTTTGCCGGGCGGCGGCCCGCCTTTGAAGCCCACATCCCCCGCGCCAAAGCGCATCGGCGGCGGGCCACGCCGGAAAAAGCTGCTGTCCGGCGTGCCTCGGAACTGGCGCGGGATGAACGGGAAATCGTCCGTCAACACGTAGTGATATGTGCCCTGCGGAAACTCCGGCGTCAGGCCGAAACGCCCGTTGGCCTCATCCAAGTCTCCCGCGCCCGGCACGAACTCAAAGTCCTCGACGTAGCTGCCATCAAACTTCCCCCCCGGCCCGCTCGCGCGCGTCCCTTCGCGCAGTCGATAGCTCGATTTCATCCGCTTCACCGCGCTGTTGGTGCTCTTCGCGTCGCTAAAATCCCACGGCCCGTAAATCGGGAAACCATCCGCCGCCCAACCTACTTGCGCGACCTTCTGCTGGCCTCCAGTCAACTTCTCCACCAAGCCCGTCGGCATCCCGTGGTAGTGATACGCGCCGGTCGGCTGGACGTGTGCGTTGTGCCGGTCAAGGCCGAGCTTCTGCGAGCCACTGATGGGGTCGAGCGTCCAGCCCGAACGCGGGTCCATCTGCCACCACTCCGCCGCACCGGGATCGAAGACCACGCCGTTGAGCGCGACGCCGAACGGGTGCATGACCAGCCGCGTGAACTGCGCGTTGGCCTGCGGCTGCACTGGCACGCGGTAGTTGTAGCTCTGCGCGGCGACGACATTCGGATTGCCGCGATTCGGGAACTGCCCCGGCGCGTGATCCGGCAGACCATTCGCCTTGATGACCCGGAAACCGCCCTCCACCGTGATGCTCACCTGGCTGGGCGCGGGGTTCTTCCCATCACCCGCCGGCGCGGCAAATTGCTTGCCCCGCTGCTCGCCGCCCTGCCCTTTGGGCTCGGCCGGGCGGTTCTGTGCGCGAACTGGCGCGGCGAGGGACATCGCCGAGAGAAGGATCAAAACCCGGCGGATGAAGATATGATGGTTCATGCAATTGCTCGTTGGCAGACTACTGGCCGGCGAAGAGAAAAGCCCCTTCCAAAACTTCGCCGCCGACGGGCCGGAGCACAGATTGGATTTCTGGCCATTGGTGTTATTCGTCGCCAACAAACTGCCCGTCATGTGTTAAGCGATTGTGAGCCGCGTGCAGCCGATTTGTTAAGCCGGTGTAAAACCACTCGCGCCCCCCGTCGCCTTCAGCAAAACCTCGCCCGCATCCGACAACGCCATGCCGACAACTCTCCAGCCCTCCGCTTCGCCCGAGTTCCCAAACGCGCTCGCCTCTGTTATCACCCTGCCCAACGCACTCATGGCCGCGCCTCCGAAATCCGCTGCTCCTGCCGCATCCCCGGCCACGCGGATCCTCGTCATCGACGACGACCGCAAACTTTGCCGGCTCATCCAAGGTTATCTCGAACCGCTAGGTTACAGCGTGCAAGCCTCACACACCGGGCCGGAAGGCGCGGAACGCGCCATCACCGAGTCCTGGCATGCGGTCATCCTCGATCTCATGCTGCCGGGCTGCGATGGCTTCGAGGTGCTCAAGCGCATCCGCAAGCAATCCGCCGTGCCCGTGCTCATGCTCACCGCCCGGGGCGACGAGGCGGACCGCATCGTCGGACTCGAACTCGGGGCGGACGATTATCTGCCCAAGACGTTTTCCACCCGCGAACTGCTGGCCCGCCTCCGCGCGGTGACGCGCCGCAGCGCGCAGACTTTCGCCTCCGCCTCGCCGGACAACGACGAGGAAGTGGTGGCCGGCGACCTGCGGGTGTGTCCAGCGTCCCGCACCGCCTCACTGGGCAAGCAATCGCTCACGCTGACGCCGGTGGAATTTGACCTGCTGCTCTCGCTGACCCGCGCGCAGGGCCGCGTGAAATCCCGCGAGCAGTTGCTCGACGAAATCCGCAACCGCAACTACGAGGTGTTCGACCGCTCGATAGACGTGCACATCTCCGCAATCCGCAAGAAGCTCGGCGACGATCCGAAGGAACCGCGTTTCATCCGCACCGTGCGCTCGGCGGGCTACATGCTGATCCGGCCTGGAATTTCATGAACCCACGCTTCCCCCTCACCGCGAAGATCCTCCTCTGGTTCTCGGCGAACCTGCTGCTGCTCATGTTCATCGCGTGGCTTGGAGTGCGTTTCGCCACGCGCAGCGGCTTCGACTCGTTTCTCGCCGGCCACGTCGGCGGGCGCGTCGAGTCCACGGCGCGCGCCATCATGGGGGAGTTGGAATCCAAGCCCCGCGGGGAATGGAGCGGCGTCCTCGCGCGCTACGGCGAGGCGCACGGTGTGAAGTTCATCCTGCTGGGTGAAGAGTTGCAGACCCTCGCGGGCGAGGAAGTGGATTTGCCAGAGAACCTGCGCTCCCAGCTTCCCCGTCCGCCCCGCGGCGGCTATGGCCTTGGCCCGAACCGGCGTGGCCCCGCGCCCGGCGCGTCGGGTGCCGGCAGCAACCTCGGCCCGCCTGGTGCAAAGAGCCCCAGCGGCAAGCAGCGGCCACCCGTGGAGAGCGATGAGACCGAGCCCGGCACGCCCGGCGCGGTAGGCACAGGCAACCAGGATCCGCCCGGCTCCGCGCCGATTCACCGCCGCTTCCTCGTGCAGTCCGAAAAGCCGCGCACCTACTGGGTCGGCCTGATGGGCGCGCTGCGGCCCGGCGCGGGCGGCACCGGCCATCTGCGCTGCACCTTGCTCGCGCGTTCGGGCTCGTTCAGTGCAGGCGGTTTCTTCTTCGACTACCGGCCGTGGGTGCTGGCCTGCGCTGGCGTGGCCGGGCTTTCCGCGCTGTTCTGGCTGCCGCTGGTGCGCGGCATCACCAGCAGCATCGCCCAGCTCACGCGTGCGACGCGGCAGATCGCCGACGGCCAGTTCGACGTGCGGGTGGACGATCAGCGCACGGACGAGTTGGGCCAGCTTGGCGCGTCCATCAACCGCATGAGCATGCGGCTCGAAGGCTTCGTCTCCGGCCAGAAGCGCTCGCTCGGCGACATCGCCCACGAACTCTGCTCGCCACTGGCGCGGTTGCAGATGTCCGTGGGAATCCTCGAGCAGAACGCCACGCCCAATCAGAAGGCGCACATCGAGGATCTCCGCGAAGAAGTCCAGCACATGAGCGACCTCGTCAACGAACTGCTCTCCATCTCCAAGGCCTCGCTCAAGCCCGGTAACATCAAGCGCGAGGTGGTCAACGTGAAGACCGTCGCCGACCACGCCGCCGAGCGCGAGGCCGCGAAGAAGGGCGAGGTCATCGTCGAGGTGCCGGCCGACCTCACCTGCTTCGCGCGGCCCGAGCTGTTGCAACGCGCGCTCTCCAATCTCGTTCGCAACGCTCTGCGTTACGCCGGCGAGTTCGGCCCCATCACCATCACCGCGCGTCGCGAGGGCGACGCCTGCATCATCCTCGTCACCGACCTGGGTCCGGGCGTGCCGCCCGAGCATCTGGACCGCATCTTCGACGCCTTCTACCGCACCGACCCGGACCGCGCCCGCAACACCGGTGGCGCGGGCCTTGGGCTGGCCATCGTGAAGACCTGCATCGAAGCTTGCGGCGGCACCGCCACCGCCCGCAACCGTGAGACGCGCGGCCTGGAAGTGCGGTTGACGCTGCCGTAGCAGTGAGCTTCAGCCTGCGACTCACCCTCTGCCCGTAGGAGACGACGTGAGGAGTCTCACTTCAAATGCCTTGGCGTATGCAGTCAGAGACTCGTCACCTCGTCTCCTACGAAGGCCACTCCCTTTGCTTCCTGCGCGCCCTTGGCGTGGGGGACGGTCTCGATTCGCAACCTGAAGATGGCGCCGGCGGCAACAGTGATTGCGCCGCCGCACTCCCCCGCTAAACTCGCACGCGTGAAAGCCATCGTCGCCAGCCTCGCATTCGTATTTTCCGTGGCGCTTAATGCCGCCCCCGCCAAGCCCAACATCCTCTACGTCCTCTGCGACGACCTCGGCTACGGCGACGTGAAGTGCCTGAATCCCAAAGGCAAAATCGCCACGCCCCACTTGGACAAACTCGCCGCCGGCGGGATGTATTTCACGGACATGCACTCCAGCAGTTCCGTCTGCTCGCCCACGCGCTACGGCATCATGACGGGCCGTTACAACTGGCGCACCAAGCTCCAGTCCTCCGTCCTCGGCGGCCTCAGCCCGCGCCTCATCGAGCCGGGCCGCCTCACCGTCGCGCAGTTGCTCAAGAACAACGGCTACCACACCGCCGCCATCGGCAAGTGGCACCTCGGCATGGACTGGGTGAAGAAAGAGGGCAAGACCGTCGCCGAGCTGAACATCGAGTCCGCCGCGCAGGTTCACAACGTGGACTACGCGCAACCCATCAAGAACGGCCCGAATGCCGTCGGCTTCGACTACTACTTCGGCATCAGCGCCTCGCTCGACATGGTGCCCTACACTTACATCGAGAACGACCGCGTCACCAAGCTGCCCACCGTGGAAAAGGATTTCCCCATGTTCCTCGGACGCGAACAGGGCAAGTGCCGTCGCGGTCCCGCTGCGCCGGACTTCGAGGTCGAGGACGTTCTGCCCACGCTCACCACGAAGGCCATTGACTACGTGAAATCCCGCGCCGCCGACGCGAAGGCCGGCAAGCCCTTCTTCCTCTACCTCCCGCTCGCCTCGCCGCACACGCCCGTCGCGCCCACGAAGGAATGGCAGGGCAAGAGCGGCCTGAATCACTACGCCGACTTTGTCATGCAGACCGACCACGCCCTTGGCCAGCTCTTCGCCGAACTCGACAAACAAGGCCTCGCCGACAACACGCTCGTCATCGTCACCAGCGACAACGGCTGTTCCCCGCAAGCGAACTTCCCCGACCTTCTCGCCAAAGGCCACAACCCCAGCCACGAGTTTCGCGGCCACAAAGCCGACATCTTCGAGGGCGGCCATCGCGTCCCCTTCCTCGTCCGCTGGCCAGCGCGCGTGAAGGCCGGCACCCTCTCGCAACAAACCCTTTGCCTCACCGACTTCATGGCCACCGCCGCCGACATCATCGGCGCGAAGCTCCCCGACAACGCCGCCGAAGACAGCGTGAGTTTCCTCCCCGCGTTGCTCGGCAAGGAACAGCACTTCCCGCTGCGCGAAGCCATCGTCCACCACTCCATCAACGGCTCCTTCGCCATCCGGCAAGAGCAGTGGAAGCTCGCCCTCTGCCGCGACTCCGGCGGCTGGAGCGACCCCCGCCCCGGCACGCCCAAAGCCACCGACCTCTCGCCCGTGCAACTCTTCGACCTCGGCAAAGACCGCGGCGAGCAAACCAACGTGCAAGCCCAGCACCCCGAAGTTGTCGCCCGCCTCACGAAGCTCCTGGAGAAATACGTCGCCAACGGCCGCAGCACCCCCGGCGCACCGCAGAAAAACGCCGTGGAAGTGAAGCTGGTGAAACCCACGCCCGCCGCCGCCCCCAAGGCGAAGCAAAAGTAACCCGTAGGAGACGACGTAAGGAGTCTCTCGCTTGATTCCGCATCCCTCGCTCCACGTTCCGGGTGGATTGGAGACTCGTCACCTCGTCACCTACGCGGGCAAGTAGGACAGCGCGTCCCGCCTGTCCTTCCATTCGGAACCCCCGCTTGAGCGGTGGTTGCAAACCCCTTCAGAAGTCGGGCTGGAAGCGCCGACCTACTTTGGGATGGCCGCGTTGGTCAAATGCCGCCGGGTGAATTCCTCCGGGGTGACCGGTTGCACCGCGTAGCCGCTGCCGCGCAGGACATTGAAGTGCTGGCCCTCGGTGATGAGATAGTCCGCGTGGGCGGTGATGGCGCAGTCGGCGAAGGCATCATCGTCTGCGTCCGCAGTGATGGTGCGGTAACGATAGGCGGGCGCGACCTCGCGGATGGTGCCGTGCAGCAGGCTGATGAGGGTGAACATCCGCGCCACATCCTCCCAGCGTGCCCGCCCGGCCAGACGGCAGATGACCTCCTCGTATTCCAGCAGCATCGGGGTGGAGACGGCGAGCGTCAGCCGCCCCTCCAGCAAGGCCCGCTTCAAGGGAGCATGGGGCGAGGCCTGGCCGAACATTTGCACCAGCGCGTTCGTATCCAGCACCACCGTCATGGGGTGGCGTGCTGGCGCAGGGCGGCCCGCGCCTCGCGAACCAGCTCCGGCAGCCGCGCGAGCTTGCCGGCGGCCCGGTCCGCATCGAAGCCCGCGTCGAGCCGGCCCGAAACCTCTTCCAACTCCAGTTGCAGCGCCACGCGATGCAGCAGGGCCACATCCTCATCGCGCAGCCGGTCAATCTCCGCGTGCAGCAGCGGGCGGAGTTGCTTGGGGTCCAGCTCAGTGAGCGTGCTCATGGCGTTTGTCTGCCATAGTTGCAGGGCCGAACCAAGGCGCAAATCATCCGGCCCGCGCAACCCACCGGCACGGAAGGAGTCTCTGACTTGGTTCAGCGTTCCGCGTTTCGCGTTCCGAGTTGATTGGAGACTCGTCACCTCGTCACCTACCTCGAAAGTAGGACAGCGCGTCCCGCCTGTCCCTCCTCTGAAATTCCCCGCTTGGGCGGCTTCTGGATAACGCAGTCAAAAGTCAGGCTGGAAGCACTGACCTACTTTGCTCACGCGGCGACTTGCCGCGGGGCCAACCCTTCGCCAATCTCTCCGCACATTTTGACTATGCGCTCACTCCTTATCGGCATTGATTCCGGCACGCAATCCACCAAAGCCCTCGTCGTGGACGCCAAGTCCGGCAAGGTCCTCGGCAGCGCGTCCGCCGCCTACGACCTCCTCCCGAACCTCCCGCCTGGCGCAAAGGAACAGCACCCGCACACCTGGCGCGACGCCACGGCCACCGCCATCAAAGGCGCGCTCAAACAAGCCAAGGCCAAGGCCAGCGAAGTCGTCGCCATCGGCGTCAGCGGCCAGCAGCACGGCTTCGTGCCGCTCGACAAGGCCGGCGAAGTCATTCGCCCCGCCAAGCTCTGGTGCGACACCTCCACCATCGCCGAGTGCGAGGAACTCACGGCGAAACTCGGCGGCCTCAAAGGCGCGAGCAAAGCCGTGGGTAACGCCATTCTCCCCGGCTTCACCGTCCCGAAGATTCTCTGGCTGAAGAATCATGAGCCGAAAAACTTCGACCGCCTCGCCACCGTCCTCCTCCCGCACGACTACCTGAACTTCTGGCTCACCGGCCAGGCCGTGATGGAATACGGCGACGCCAGCGGCACCGCCATTCTCGACGTGCGCAAACGCAAGTGGTCCGACGCCGTGCTCAAGGCGGTCGGCGGCGACCTCGCCGCGAAGCTCCCGCGCCTGATTTCCAGCGACCAACCCGCTGGCACGCTCCAGGCCAGCACCGCGCAGGCGCTCGGTCTCAACCCCGGCGTGCTCGTCAGCGCCGGCGGCGGCGACAACATGATGGGGGCGATTGGCACGGGGAACACGCGCGCGGGCACCGTCACCGCGAGCTTCGGCACCAGCGGCACGATTTACGCCTGCGCGGACAAACCCGTCGTGGACCCCGCCGGGGAAATCGCCTCATTCTGCGACAGCACGAACCACTGGCTTCCCCTGCTCTGCACGATGAACGTCACCGTCGCCACCGAGATGATGCGGAAGGATTTTGGCTACTCGCACGATCAGTTCGAGGCGAAGGCGGCGAAGGTGCCCGCCGGTTCGCGCGGCCTGCTGCTACTGCCGTATCTCGAAGGCGAGCGCACACCGAACGTGCCCGACGGCTGCGGCACGATGCTGGGCATCAACCCCGGCACCTTCACCGCGAGCCACTACTGCCGCGCCGCGTTCGAGGGCGTCACGCTCGGCATGAACTACGGCCTGCGCCGCCTCGCCGACCTCGGCCTCAAGGCCACGCAAATCCGCGCCACCGGCGGCGGTGCGAAGTCCAAGCTCTGGCGGCAAATCATGGCCGACGTGTTCAATGCTGAGGTGGTCACGCTCAAGGTCGGCGAAGGCGCAGCTTACGGCGCGGCGTTGCAGGCGCTGTGGTGCTGGCGTTTGCAGAAGGGCGAGAAGGTCAACATCGCCGACCTCACCGACCAGTTCGTGACTCTGAACAAAGCCGAGACCGCCGAGCCGAACGCGAAGAACGTGGCCGTCTATCAGGAGCTGCAAGCCTTGCAGGACGCGGCGTCGAAGGCGCTGCGAGGCGTGTTCCAGCAGCACCGGACGTTTGTGCTGAGGTGATCCGGCTCACACTGCCAGGTGATCGCTCACCCGGATTTCAGGGTTGAGGCACGGCGAACCAAGCGCATAGAGGAAACAGGGAGAAACTCATCGTCCTCCGCACGGCGAGAATTACCGAACGGGAGAGCGGCAGCGGAAGCTGGATCAAAGCCCGTCAGCCCTGTGCGGGGCCGGGGGCCGGGCTCGGCGGAGCCGCAGCGGGACTTAGCTTGATGACTGTTTCGCGCATCTCCTTGCCGGCTTTGAACTTCACAATGGCGCGGGGGGGGATGGGCACGTCCGTGGTCGGGGCGTTCGGGTTGCGACCGATGCGGGCCTTGCGGATCTTCACCTCGAAGACGCCGAAGTTGCGCAACTCGACCGTCTTGCCCTGGGCGAGGGCCTCGGTGATGTGATCCAAGGTTTTTTGCACCACGTGCAATACCTGCTGCTGTGATAGTGTGGCCTTACGCACTTGCTCTTTGGTGAGCTTCAATATCCTGATCTTCTCCTCTGTTGGACGGGATTCCTCGCTGATGCGGAGGACAAGGTCGCGCTTGGTCATAGGTGGTGGTTGGTTGGTGGCCGTTTAACGAGTTGGTGCGGAAGACATAACGCAGGCGGCAACAAGGGTCAAGGGCAGCGAGCAAGGCCACCCGCGCAGCCAAGTCAGCACGAAACAATCGAACTCCACCGACAGTGGCCGATGATCAAGCCGCGTCTGCTCAGTGGTTGAAGAGGAACTCTTTGCTGCTGACCAGCGCCCAGACGATGTCTTCGTATGCCTCGCGCTTGGCCTTCGTCTTGGAGGCAGCGTCGGTTGCCTTGGTGACCTTCTTCTCGATGTGCTCCTTCGCGGTGTTGGCTTCGCTGGACTCGGCCTGACGGCTGAAGGCCCACAGGTAAAGCTCGTTGACCTTCGCCTCGTCGTTGCGCTTCTCGTCGGCGGCGAGGGTGGCGGCGCGGCCCTTCTCGGCGGTGAGCTTGGCCTGGATGTCTTTTGAGTTCAGCAGGTGTAGGCTCTGCGCGAGGCTGGCGTCCTGAGAACGCTCGCACGCGCACGCGCTCGCGGAGTCGGGACGACCGAAGACCTGGAGGAAGTAGCTGCTGCTGTTGTAGCTGTTGTCCGGCAGTTGCACGGCGCGGGTGCCGGCGGGGAGGTTCGCCCAGCTCGCCTCGGACTTGGTGACAGCGTTGATGGCGTCGAAGAGCACTTCGGCGCTGAGACGCTTCGGGTAGTAACGGGAGAAGTTCTGCTTGTCGCCGGCGTTGTGGCTGTTGGGAATCGCGCTCAACTGGTAGGTGGAGCTAGTGACGATGGTGCGGACGAGTTTCTTGAGGTCGAAGCCGGACTCGATGAAGGACTTGGCCAGCGCGTCGAGGAGCTCGGGGTTCACGGGCGGGTTGGTCTCGCGCATGTCGTCTTCCGGCTCGACGAGGCCCCGATTGAAGAAGTGCTTCCAGTAGCGGTTCACGAGCGAGTGCGCGAAGAAGGTGTTGTCCTTCTTGCTCAACCAGTCGGCCAGCGCGTGGCGGGCGTCTTCGTCGGCGGGGATGTCGAGCGGCTTCTCGCCGAGGCCGGCGGGCTTGAGGGCGACGTTGTTCTTCTTGTTCGCCATCGTGGGCGCGCCGCGCTTGGCGAAGACGAGTTCCTCGCCGGGCTGCGAGCCGGGCTTGCGGCTGACCTGGCTGAAGAACGCGCCGAAGCTGTAGTAGTCCGCTTGGCTCCACTTCTCATAAGGATGGTGGTGGCACTGGGCGCATTGGAGGCGCAAACCGAGGAAGAGCTGCGCGGCGTCTTCGAGCTGGTTCTGCGCGGTCTTCACTTGGCGATACCACGCGACGGGCGGGTTCTGCCCGATGTCGCCGGACGCGGCGAGGACTTCGCGGGCGAACTGGTCGTAAGGCTTGTTGCTCGCGAGGCTGTCGCGAATCCACGAGTGGAAGGCGAAGGTGCCGCGCATGTAAGGCTCGGTGCGCCCGTTGATGGAGGAGCGTTGGTTGCGGAGGAGCGCGCCCCAGAAGTTCGCGAAGTAATCCGCGTAGTCGCCGCTGGCGAGCAGGCGGTCCACGAGCGCGTCGCGCTTGGTGGCGGACTTGTCGGCGAGGAAGGCGCTCGTCTCGTCCGCGTTGGGCAAGCGGCCCGCGAGGTCGAGCGTGAGGCGACGGATGAAGGTGGCGTCGTCGGCGAGTTCGCTGGGCGGCAGGCCGATGCGCTTGAGCTTCTTGAAGACGGATTCATCAATGAAGTTTTTTGCAATGGGCAGGTGCTGCACGGGCGCACCGAGCGGCACGGTGGCGCGGAACACGGCGACCTTGGACTGGTAGCGAATCATGATGCCGACGTCGCCGGGTTGGGTGGCGAACTTCACGAGGCCGGACGGCTCGGCGGTGGCCATGTCCTTGTCGTTGGCCTCGAAGAGCGCGCCGCGCGTAACGTCCTCGAAGCGGCCGTCCGAGTAGTGGGCGATGACCTTGAGCTGTTGCTCCGCGTTGGGCTGCATCGTGCGCTCCTTGGGAAAGACCTCAACACGCGTGACGACGGCGTCCTTCGGTTCGCCATAGGGCATGCCTTGCGCAATCCAGCGCTTGATGAGGTTGTAATCGTAGGAGCCGACATCCAGTCGCGTGCCGCCGCCGTGAGGGACGACGCCCGCGCCCTTTTGGAGCAGGAGGCTGGTCTCCGGCGCGGCGGTGGAAAGGCGACGGCCGCGCGCTTCCTTCACGAGATACTCGTAATCTTCCTGCGGCTCGAAGCCGAGGAGCGCGAGGCGGAAGCCGTTTTGCCCGCCGCTCTTGCCGTGGCAGCCGCCGCCGTTGCAGCCGGCCTTGGTGAAGATGGGGACAATGGAGTTCGCGAAGTTGATGGTGGGGACGACCTTGAAGTTCTCGACGGTCACGGTCGCCGTCGCGGTGAGGCCCTCGGGCGACTTCGCGGTGATGGTCGCGGTGCCGTCGCCGAGCGGCGTGAGGTAGCCGGACTTGTCCACGTCCACGACCTTCAGCGGCTTGATGGTGTAAGTGACCTTGCTGGTGTAATCGGTCTCCGCGCCGGACGCGTGCCGGGCATGGACGAGCAACTGCGCGTGGGCATCGGCACCCTTGAGCGCGAGCGGCTTGGCGGCTGCGCCTGCGGGCTGGGTGAAGAGTTCGAGGCTGACAGCCTTGTCCACGGTGGGTTTGGTGGCGGCGCTCTTCGTCGAAGAGGGCGCGGCGGAGGCCAAGGTCAGCGTCGCGGCGAGGGCGAAGGAGTAAAGAACGGTGTGTGTTGTCATAGCTGAATCTCCATAGGCCGACGAGAGGACGGAGGAGCTATTCAAGGCAACTCGATTTTTGCCAAACTTTGCTCCCGGAGCGTTGGTTCCAAGTCAAAAGCGGATGCACGCAGCAGTTCCTCGGGTGTGCTCGAAAGCGGCGCCCTACCGCCATTTCTGTATTCCCTCCCGCGTTCCCGGTGCTAACTTCGCCGCCTCATGCCTCCCGCCGTCGACCCGCTGATTGCCGAGCGGTTGCGCGCCTTCGCGCAGCGGTGGACGCGCCTGGTCTGGGTGCGCGGGTTGGGCGCGGCGGCGGTCACGCTGCTCGTGGCGTTCTCGGCGGTGGCGGCACTCGACCGGTGGCTCGTGCTGACCGAGGGGGCGCGGTGGCTGTTGAGCCTCGGCGGGTATGCGGCGACGGCGGCGGGGTTTTGGTTTGTCGCCGGGCGCGTGCTGGCGAAGCCGCCGTCCACGCGCGAGTTCGCGCGGCTGATGGAGAAGGCTTGGCCGGGCCTGCGCAGTCATCTCGTCGCGGCGGTGGAGTTGGCGGAGGAAAGCGCCGATGCGAAGAACGATTCGTTCGCGTTCCGAGACTTGGTGCAGGAGGGCGTTGCGCGGCGGGTGCGGGACTTGCGCATGGAAGTCGTGCTGCCGCGCTCGCTGGTGGTGAAGTGGACGCGGGCGGCGCTGGTTTGCGGTGGCGTCGTCGCTGGGTTGTTCGCCGTGCCGGCGCTGGAGTTCCCCCGTCAATTCGCGCGCGCGCTGTTGCCGATGGTGGACATCGAGCGCGTGGCGCGGACGAAGATTCGCGTGGTCGAACCGGCGGCGGACACGCGTTGGCTGGCGCAGGGTGACCACCAGTCGGTCGTGGTGGAACTTGGCGGTGCGGACACGGGCCGCGCTGAACTCGAGGTGCTCGCCGCCGATGGCAAGGTCGAGCGCGTGCAAATGTCACCGGGCAGCGCAGGACAGTTCACCGCGACGGTGCCGGTGGGGCAGGGGGCTTTCCAGTTCCGTGTGCGTGCGGGCGATGCGCTCACGAAGCCGGTGACGATTGCCACTCGTGCGCGGCCGGCGGTCGTGGCCTTCGCGAAGACTTACGCAGCGCCGGCCTACGCGCAGTTGCCGGCGCGGCAGGTCGAGGAGGAGCACGGCAGCTTGTCCGCGCTCGAAGGCAGCGTGGCCGACGTGCGGATGCGTGTGAACCAGTCCGTTCGTGCGGGCGAACTCGCCATCGTCGTTGACGGCAAGACGAACGTGGTCGCTCTCACGGCACCCGAGCCGAACGTCGTTCACGCGCGCATCGCGGTGCGCGGGGCGGCGACGTATCAGGTGCGCCTCGTCGCAGCGGAGACGGGCCTTGCGAACAAGTTCAGCCCCACGTTTGAAATCCGCGCGGAGCCGGACCTCGCGCCGCGCGTCTCGCTGGAATCGCCGCGCACCGACCTCGTGGTGTCGGCGGATGAAGTCATCACGGTGCGCGGCACGGCGGAGGATGACATCGGCTTGGCGGCGGTGGCGCAGCACTTTCAAATCAACACCGGCCCGTGGCTTGAAGTGCCGCTGGCGCTGGCGAACAAGACCAATTCTCCCGTCACGCAGCGCTCGGATTTGCTGCTGCTCGGACTGTCCCCCGGCGACCGAGTCGTGACCAAGCTCGTCGCGGTGGACTTGCGTGGGACGCGCGTGGAGTCGGGTTCGGCGACCTTGACGGTGGGGGCGACGAAGGCGGATCCGAGTCGCTCGGCGACGCTGGCGGCGCAGCGGGCGGCGCAGGAATCACTGGAGTCCGCGAGCCGAGTGGCGGCGGAGTTGCGGTCAGAGTTTTCCCCTGAGGCGATGGCGAAGCTGGGCGCGGGCGAGGTCGGGCAACGGCAGAAAATGTTGGCGGGCGCGGAGAGCACGTTGGCCGGCGTGGCGACCCGGTTGGACCGCGCGGCGCAGCAACTGGACGCGGCGGCGGCACAGGCGGGGACAAATCGGGCGGCGGTGGATTTGGCGTTGTTGGCGCAAGCGGTGGCGACGGTGCGCAAGGAGTTGCTGCCGCAGGCGCAGGCGGAGCGGGAGCGGCTCAGTAAGGCAGCGCCGGAGGCGGTTCCGGCAGCGGCGGAAGCGGCGCAGAAAGCGGCGCTGCGACTGGCGGATCAGACGGCGCAGTTGGCGGCGCAGGCGCGGGAGTTGACGGCAGCAGAGCAGGGGGAGGCCGTCGCGCGGCGGTTGGAGGAGTTGGCCAGGGAGCAGCGGCGTCAGGCCGAAGCGGGCACGAACGCCCCGGCAGGCCCCGTTGCAAAATTCGATGCGGAGCGCCAACGGGCGGCGGCGAGTCAGGAGGCCGCGCGGGCCGCGCGGGATTTAGGCGAGTTGCGTCCGCAAGTGCCGAAGCCCGCAGCCGAGCGGTTGGCGAAGGCGCAGGAGCATTTGCAAGCGGCGCAAAAAGCGGCGGAGCGAGTCGCGCCGCGCAGCGGCCAGGAGGCGGCGGCGAAAGCGGGCAAAGCAACGTCGGCCAAGGCAGCGGGTGCGGAGCTGTCGGCTCCCAACGGCTCTGGCGAAAAGGGCGAGAAGGGCGAGAAGAGTGCGAAGGGTGAGAAGGGCGAGAACGGAGCGGGTGAGAAGGGTGAGAAGGGTGAGAAGGGCGAGAAGGGCGAGAACGGAGCGGGTGCGAAGTCGCCCGCCGCGGGCGGGACGGCCGAGGCCGAGGCCGGGGCGGCCCGGCAGTTCCGCCAGGGGGTGGAACAAGCGGCGAGCCTCGCGCGGTCCGTGAGCCGGGAGCAGGCGATGCGGGCGGACAAGGCGCGCGGGGAGTTGGCAAAATCGGCGGAGGGGGGCGCGGAGGCGCCATCGGGTTTGCGCCGTGAAGTGGAACGACTCGTGCAGGGCGAACGGCGGTTGGCGGGCGCGCAGGCGTCCGGCGGCGATGACCCTGCACAGCAGGCGAAAAACTCGGCGTTGGCTCAGGAGTTGTTAAATAAATTGGCTCGGCCGGCCCGGCCGGGACCGGAAGCGGGAGCGCCGGGTTCGGCGGTCGGCGGCGGTGGGGGCCGAATGCCCGGTGGCGGGTCGGCCCCGGCGCTGGGCGCAATCCCGGAATGGGGCGAGGTGAAGGACGGCAATTGGGCGAAGCTGCCGCCGAAGCTCGCGCAGGACCTCCGCGAGGCGCAGGCGAACGGCGTGTCCGGCGACTACCGCGTGTTGGTGGAGGCGTATTTCAAGGCGCTCGCGGAGAAGGCGAGGAAGTGAAGGAGTCAGCAGTCAGACCATTTCGGAATGGGATTCGGTGGAATGGCAGGGTGGCCGCGACGCGCGTTGACTCCCTCTCCCTTCCTCGGAAGAGGGGAGAGGGTTGGGGTGAGGGGTTACGTGCGTCGGCGCTGGCGGCCCCACCCCTCATCCGGCCTGCGGCCACCTTCTCCCCTCCTCCGAGGAAGGGAGAAGGCGCGCGTCGCGGCGTCTTGTTTGCATTCCACCGACTGGCAGTGGGAATTGGTATCAGCGGTCAGGAGTCAGGAGTGGGCGGTGCGCTCCGCAGTTTCCGTTGTTTGTCAGCCGTCGTGTTTTGGCTATTGGCCATTGGCTGTTGTTCACGCTGCTCCGCTGCCGAGGCTCCCGCCGCCCTTCGCCCGGATCGCGTGGATGCGGCGGTGAAGGCGGGCGCGGGCTACCTCGTGCGGGCGCAGTTGCCGGACGGGATGATCCAGGAGAAGGACAAGCGCGAGAATCACGGCGTGGCAATGACGGCGCTCGGGCTGATGGGCTTGGCGAGCGTGGGGCATCAGCCGGCGGACAAGACCACGGAGGGCGAGGCGATGCGCAAGGCGGTGGCGTTCCTGCTCCGGCCGGACGTGCAGATGGCGAACGGCTATTTCGGCCAGAAGGACGGCTCGCGGATGTATGGCCACGGCATCGTGACGCTGGCGTTGACGGAGCTGCTGGGCATGGGCGTGGACAAGGCGCAGGATGCGTTGCTGCGGGACCGCGCGCAGCGGGGGGTGAACTTGATTCTCGCGGCGCAACGGGTGAAGAAGCACGACCCGCGCTTCATCGGCGGCTGGCGCTATTCGCCGGATGCTGGCGATGCGGACTTGTCCGTGACCGTCTGGCAACTGCTGGCCTTGCGCTCCGCGAAGAACGCCGGGCTGGTGGTGCCGAAGGAGGCGATTGACGCGGCGGTGGGCTACCTGCGCCGAAGCTACGTCTCCCCGCGTGATCCGCAGGGCCGCATCCGCGACCCGAAGAGCGCCTTTGGCTACGTGCCCGGCCAGCCACCGGCCTACGCGATGGCGGCGGCGGGTCTGCTGGCAATGCAGGTGTGCGGCCTTCAAGACGCCCCGGAGGTGCAGGGCGCGACGGACTGGCTCCGCGCCTCCCCGCCGGTCTGGGAGACCTCGTGGTTTTTCTACGGCACCTACTACTACGCCCAGGGCATGAACAAGCGCGGCGGGGACGCGGCGCGGGATTCCCGCCAGCAAGTGGAGCAACTCCTCCTGACGCACCAGCAGCCGGACGGCTCCTGGGCGGGGGCAGATGGCTCGGAGAGCGGGCAGGGCCGGGTTTACTGCACCGCCCTGGCCCTCCTGAGCCTCTCGGTGCGCCACCATTTTCTGCCCATCTACCAAGACTAGGGGGCAGGCCGGGACGACTGCGCAACCGGTTGGCTTTAGGGGGAATCCTGTATGCAGAAGGCCGGTGATTGAGCTTGCGAAACACCTGATTTTCTGTCCACGCTTTCCGACTGCTTTTTTTCATGAAACAGACAATGCGTGCGCGGTTGAGCGGATCTCTATGGTTCCGCTGTAGGAGTCTTTGGAATGCTCCAACTGCCCTCTTCATCGGTGCCTTCGGTCACTCAGGAGTGAAGTGTGCCCGCACGCGGCGGCTGTTCTGCCTTGCCACGCTCGCTTTTTGGGCTGGTTTTGCTGGCTCCGGACGGGCTCAGACCACCATTGCAATCACTTCAGGCGACAGCGTTAGTGGCACGGGTATCGGCGCCCACCTGCATTTCGATGGCACGAACGTCGCCAATGGACCATCAACTGGGGGGATTCCACCGGCCTATCGCAAAATTCGCGTCACGGAGGGTGGGACGGTCAGCTTGCGTTTCACCATTGGTGGTTGGCAGGCGGACAAGAATTACACCGCCACCGTCAACGCCGTCACCGCGCCAGGCGGCGGCCCTGCTGGAGCGGACAACAACATCCCCAATTTCAGCGTAAAGCCTGGGTCTGAAATCGCCGGAACGGGCGATTACACGCTCTCCACGACCGCCCTCGCCTTTAGCACCTTCGCTGGAGGGAATCTCCACTCGGACGTGACCATCAATGTCACTCAGGATGCCATCGCTGAGTTCGACGAGGATATTCTCCTCTCCGTGAGTGCGTTGCGGAACACCACTGACGATGTGCCCATTTCCACCCCGCCGTTCGCGTGGGCCGTGGTCACCATCGTCTATCAGGACACGCCGCCGGGCGCGGTGGATTTTAATTACGCCAATAACGATGCCGTGGTCACGCAGCCCGGCGCGAACAATACGGTCAACGCGGTGGTGCTTGATGCGATCGGACGCTCGGTCATCGGTGGCGATTTCACTGCGTTCAGCTCCACGCCGCGCAACCGCATCGCGCGTGTCACCGCTGCCGGCGCCAATGATACCTCCTTCGATCCCGGCTCCGGGGCCAACGCCTTCGTCTCCTCCATCGCGATTTACACCAACGGCACCCACAACACGAAGATCTTCATCGGTGGTGGTTTCAGCTCCTTCAACGGCACCAGCCTCAATAGCGTAGCCCGGCTGCTGGACACCGGCGCGGTGGACGGCACGTTTAACCCCGGCTCGGGCGCGAACGGCCCCGTGCGCGCGGTGGCGATTGACACCAGCGGTCGGACCATGGTGGCTGGCGAGTTCACGCTCTTCAACGGCACGGCGCGCAACCGCATTATCCGGCTGGCGGCGGATGGCTCGGTGGACACCTCGTTCGCGCCCGGCACCGGTGCGGACGGCACCATTTACGCCATGGTCATCCAAGCCGACGGTCGAATTGTCATCGGCGGTGATTTCACCAGCTACAATGGCGTGGCCCGCGCCCGCATCGCGCGGCTGAACACGGACGGTTCACTCGACTTCACGTTCGATCCCGGCGCGGGCTTCAACAACACGGTATTCGCTGTCACGGTGGATCCGAGCCAGCGCGTTCTCGTCGGCGGTGCGTTCACGCAGGCGCAGGGTGTCACCCGGCGCGGCGTGACGCGGCTCACTACGACCGGAGCGCAGGACACCGCGTTTAATCCGGGCGTGGGCACGGATGACACCGTGTATGCCATTCAGGATGTGTCGGTGGGAAGCTCGCGGGCGGTGCTGATCGGCGGCGTCTTCACCCGGTTCAACACCACGCACCGCCGGCACATGGCGCGCCTGCTGGCGGATGGCACATCCGATGGTTCGCTCGACACGTCGTGGCTGGATCGCGCCTACAACCAGACCGCCGGTTTTTGGTCGCTACCCAGCTCGCCGGGAACTTTTGGCCCAGCTTCTGTATTTAACACCAACATAACGGCGGCGGTTCCTGTCCACGTGCCTAACACTGCGGGGGGAAGCGGATACACCATCGGAAACACCTTGACCGTGAATAGTGGCACGGCTTTTCAGCAGGCGACATTTAATGTGGCCTCGGTGGACTCATTTGTGAATGCGCACACGCTGAATGCGGGTGGATCTGGACACGTGGTGAACGACATCCTGACCTTGACCGGTGGGACGCCCAACGGCGGAGGCGGAACCTATTCCCGCACGCTGACCAACGTCACCGTCACCATCGCCGCCCACGGACTCACCACGGGTGCGAGGGTTTTGCTGGACTTCACGACCGGCACCGCCGGCATCGCGACGGACGGGAGCTACACTGTCACCGTCACCGGTCCCAATACGTTTACCATCACGGATTCAGTGTCCGGCAGCACCACAGGCAACGTGACCATGACCCGCCCAGCGACGTTCCAAGTGGCCGCTGTGGCGGCGGGCGCGATCACTGCCCTTAACTTGCTTGATGGTGGCAGCTACCTGCTTAAAAGCGGCACCACCGGCATCGGTCTCACTCCGCAGAACGGTGCCGTTGGCACTGGTGGCACGGTCGATCTGACATACTTGGACGGGCGTGTGTTCAGCGTCACGGTGTCCCTCCCTAACCTCGGTGGTAGCTACGGGTTGATCGCCAGTCCCGCGTCCACCACGGGTGGCAGCGGCGCAGGTGCCACTCTCAATGTCACCACGGCGCTCAAGGTCACACCCACTGAAATCCGGGTCGTGGGTCACGGGTTGGTGGACGATGATGCGATTGTAATCCAAGGCGATTCCACCCCAGGACGGCAGCGCCCACCCAGTGGCTTGCTCGGCGGCACGATCTACTATGTGGATGTGCAGGACGCGAACCACTTTCACGTCTCCACCACGCCGTCCACGGCGGTCGGCGGCTATCAGAAAATCAACATGCTCAATCAGGGCGACCCCGACGCCACTGCGCATGTGGTCCGGCGGGTGGGTGCGCAGGCCAGCTTCGTCACTTCCATCCAGGCCCAGCCGGATGGGAATGTCGTCGTGGGCGGCAAGTTTGACACTGTCGGCGGTGATGATGAAGGAGGCGCCAACTCCATCTTCGCCACCAACCCCCGCAACAACCTGGCTCGGTTGAAGGGCGGATCCGTGACCGGTCCGGGACAGATGGCCTTCAACCGGACGACCTACTTCATTGACGAATATGCCGGGACCCTCCTCATGGCCTTGGACCGCCTCAACGGAAGTCTTGGCGCACACGAGGCCACCCTCACGATTACCAGCCAAAGCGCCACCTTCGGCACGGATTTTACCCAGGGCACCCCCGGCGGAAATACTCTCACGTGGGGCTACTCCGGCATCCCGACGCTGACCGGTGGTGCCACGGGCAACGGCGGTAGCACGCTCTCCATGTCCATCGCGGTCAATGACCTGCTGGTGGAGGGCAATGAGGATGCCCGCTTCACCATGAACAGTCCGCTGCCGACGCTGCATGACGGACAAGTCACCCGTGGTCTGACGTTGCCCCGGTTCGGATGGTCCGTCACAGGTGCCGGATCCACCACCGACGCCTCGCGGCTAGGAGCGGGAAACATCAACCAGACCTACGCGATTGACCCGGCGATGGGCTTCATTGACGCCGCCACGCTAACGGTGGTGGATGATGACTTCCCGCCGGGCTTCCTTGGCTTCACCGCAGCCACTTACACGGCAACCGAGAATCAGGCTACTGTTTCCATCAGCGTGGGCCGTGTGGATGGCAGCTTCGGTCCCGTGTCCATCCGCGTGCGCACCCTGAATTTGTCGGAGACGCCGGTCGCCCCGAACAATCTGACGCCAACCACTGCTGTTCAAGGCACCGACTACACGGGCACGACCAACACGCTTTTCTTCGCCGCCGGCGAGACGAACAAGACTTTCATCATCCCCTTGCTGAATGACAACGCCGCTGACGTGACCAATCCCCACCGCATTGTTCTGCAAACGGACACGCCCACCGGGGGCGCGACGAATGCGGCTGCGGCCGGCTCGTTCCTGGCTGGTGGCACAGTTTACGCGCAGGCCATCCTGACCATCTCGGACGATGATCCGACGGGCGGCGTGCCCGCCGGCTCGGTGGACACCACCTTCGCGGTGGCGACCGGGGCGGACAATCCGGTGCGGGCCGTTGCGATCAACCAGACCAACTCCGGCCTGTTCGCCAACACCGTGGTCATCGGTGGTGACTTCTCCACCTACAACGGCGTCAGCCGCAGCCGACTGGCCCGGATCAACTTCGACGGCTCGGTGGACACGACCTTCGCCATCGGGACCGGCGCGAACAACACTGTCTACGCCGTCGCCATCCAAGACGACTCCCGGGTGGTTGTGGGCGGCGCGTTCACCACGTTCAATACGAACAACATCAACCGCATCCTGCGCCTCAACGCGGATGGCACGGTGGACAGTTCCTTCAATCCCGGCTCCGGCGCGAACGGGAACGTCCTCGGCATCGCGATTCACCCGTCCACGGACCCGGTGGTGGCCAATCGCGGCAAGGTGGTCATCGTGGGTGAATTCACGCAGGTCAACGGCGTAAGCCGCAATCGCATTTGCCGGTTGAACATTGACGGCACGGTGGACTCCACCTTCACGCCGGGCACGGGGGCGAACGCGATTGTGCGCGCCGTGGCGATCAACGCGAACGGCGAAATCTATGTCGGCGGCGACTTCAGCAACATCGCCAGCGCCACCACGCCGCGCCGCTATCTGGCGCGGCTCCTCTCGGATGGCACGCTGGACACGGCGTTCCTCTCGCCCTTCACCGGGGTGGAGGGCACGGTTTCGATCAACGCCCTCGTGGCGGAGGTGTCCGGCTTCCTGCTGGTGGGCGGCAACTTTACCGCCGTCGCGGCGGACGCGACGCAGAAGTATCTGATCCGCTACAATCCCAGCTTGAACGCGATCAGCGGCACTCTGCCCTCGCCCACGCTGGCGCTCAACGGCCAGGTCCGTTCGCTCTCGGTGCAGACGGACAACAAGATTCTGCTGGCGGGTGAGTTCACGTCCGTCAACGGGCTGACGCGCAACTACCTAGCGCGGATTACCAGCTCGGGAGCCACGGACGAAGTCATCAACTTCGGCACGGGCGGAAACGCGCGCGTGTTGTCGGTGGCCGGGCAGGTCACGCGGAGCACGTTTGCTCCCGGCGCAGTCATCACTGGAACGGATCGGATCAATATTGCCAACCACGGCCTGGTGAATGGTGATGCGCTTGTGTTCAGCAGCGGCGATGTTGCCGGCGTGGGAACCTTGCCGACTGTTTTGTTAGTGCCTTTGGTGGCTGGACAGACGTATTTCGCGGTCGGGGTGGTGGCTAATGTCTCTTTCCAGGTGGCGCTCACGTCGGGCGGTGCGGCGGTGAACTTGGATGGTCAAGGTTCCGGAACCCATGTGATCCAGGCTACCAAGCCGCGCATCGAGATTGGCGGCGAGTTCACCACGTTCGACGGCCAGGCGCGCAACCGGGTGGCGCAGTTGCTGGGCGGGGACATCACGGCGGGCCAGGGCTTGAACGGCAAGTTTGAGTTCGAGTCAGCCACCTACACGGTGGACGAGGACGCCGGCAGCATCAACCTGCGGGTCAAGCGCACGGGCGGCCTGCAAAGTGCGGTGAACGTGCAATATCTCACCGTGGAACGGACCGTGACCTTCGTGAACAGCACCGAGCGGGTGACGTTCGGGGCTAACCACGGCATCAGCGTCATCGGAACTCCGGTGCGGTTCTCCATCGGCTCGGGCGGGAGCCTGCCGGCTGAGTTGGTGGCGGACCGCACCTACTTCGTGCAGAACATTCTGAACGCGACCCAGATCACGCTGTCGTCCACCGCCGGCGGCGGCTTGTTGAGCTTCACCTCAGACGGAACCGCGACCGTCTATGCGAGCCTGAGCACCACCAGTCCGGCGGTGCCGACCACGCACTACACGGCGATCTCCGCCGTGGCGTTTGGCGGGGGCGGATTTGCCGCTGGCGTGAACGAGCGCACCTTCAGCTTCACTGTCACCCCGGAGGCCACCCTAAACGGCAACCACCAAGTCACGTTGGCCCTGCAAACCCCGACCGGCGGCGCGGCCTTGGGTGACGCAGGGCGGCCCACCACCGCCACGCTGACCATTCTGGACAACGACTCGGTGCTGGGCTTCGACTTCGACAGCTACAGCGTGAACGAGGGCACACTGACCGCTACGTTGAGCGTGTCCCGTCTCGGTTCTACCTCAGGGGCGAGCTCCGTGAACTTTGCCACGGTGGCGGAGGTTGGCGCGGGGAAGGCGACCGCCGGGACGGATTACACGGCAGCCAGCGGCACGCTGAACTTCGCCGCCGGGGACGTGCAGAAGACCTTCACGATCACGGTGGTGGACGACACCGTGCCGGATGAGGGCAACGAGACGGTTCTGATCCAGCTCTCGAATCCGCAGGGGGCCATTTTCAACACCGTGCTGCTGCCCAGCTCCGCCACGCTGACCATCGTGGAGAATGATTTCAGCGGCGGCACGGTGAACTTCTCCGCCTCCGTTTACACGGTGAGCGAGAACACCGGCACCGTGCCGATCACGGTCACCCGCACGAGCGGCAACTCCGGCATCATCCAGATCCGCGCCCAGACCGTCACCCAGGTCCGCGCCCCGGCCACGCTGGCGGTAACGAACAAGGTGATGACCTCCGGCACGGCGACGTTGATCACTGCCGGTGCGCACGGCTTCGCCTCGAACGAGGTGGTGGTGGTGCAGGGCGTTGGCGGGGAGTTCAACGGCACCTTCACGATCACCAACGTGACGGCCAACACGTTCATGTATTTCACGAACAACGCCGCCACTGTCGGCACCGTCGCCCTCAGCCCCGCCGGCCGCGCCAGCGTGGCGGTGGGCACGGCGGGGACGGATTACACGACCATCACCACCACGAACAATTGGAACGACGGCGACACCACGACCCGGAGCTTCTCCGTGGCCATCGCCAACGACACGGCGGTGGAAGGCCCAGAGACGATCCAGCTCGCATTGACCGTGCTGTCCGGCGACGCGGTGCTCGGCGCGCAGTCCATCGCCTACATCACCGTGCTGGATGACGACAGCCAGTTGCAGTTCGCTTCGGGCAGCGCCACAGTCAACGAGGATGGCACCAGCGTCGCGCTCACCCTCCAGCGCGTGGGCGGACCCGTTGGCGTCGTCTCGGTGCAGGCGTCCACGGCGGACTTGGCTCCCGGTTCCTCCTCGGCGGTGGCCCCTGCCGACTATACGGCCATCCTCAACCAGTCCATCTCCTGGGCCTCGTTGGACATTCTGGACAAGACGTTCACTGTGCTCATCGCCAATGACAGCGAGGTGGAATCGGATGAGTTCTTCAGCGTGAACCTCGCCAACCCGACGGGCGGCGCAGTCCTCGGTCTGAGCACGGCGTCCGTCCGCATCGTGGACAACGACAATGAAGTGGGCTTCGCCGGGCTGCCGTATCAAGTCGGGGAGACCAACGGGAGCCTCACCGTCACGCTCCGCCGCCTGCGCGGCACGGTGGGGGCCATCGCGCTGTTCTACGGCACGGCGAACGCTACCGCGACGGCGGGCAGTGACTATACGGCCATTGCGGCTGCCGCCCAAACGGTCACGGTGGCGGGCGACACGTTCACGATCACCGCCGGTTCTCCGGTGGCGCTGCGGAACGGCAATCCGGTGGTGTTTGAGGCGACTGGGTTCCCTGCCGGACTCGCCGTGCAGACGGCGTATGTGGTGACCAATTACAACACCGCCGCCAACACCTTCCGGGTGGTCAGCAATGGCACGGTGGTGGTCACCACCTCCGCTGGCAGCGACGTCACCGTGCGGCCCGGTGTGGCGTGGGCGACGGGTGACACGACGGACAAGACGTTCACCGTGCAGATTCTCGACGACGTGGCGGTGGACTCCGCCGAGCAGTTCAACCTGAACCTCGCGCTCGAAGTGAACTCGGACATCATCGCGAACATCGCCGGGCCGAACCCGGCGAAGGTGACGATCATTGACAACGACAGCGCCGGCGGCGGCATTGACACGGGTTACGCGACGGGCCTGGGCGTGGACAACGTGGTGCTCGCCTCCGCCGTGCAGACCAACGGCCAGGTGCTTGTGGCCGGCCAGTTCATCACGTTCAACGGCGTGAGTCGCAACCGCATCGCCCGCCTGAACGCGGACGGGACGCTGGACACCGGCTTCCTAAACGGCCTGGCCGGCGCGGACAGCGTGGTGAACGCGGTAGTGGTGGACCAGAACGACAACCCGCTGCTGACCACGAACCGGGGCAAGGTGGTCATCGGCGGCACGTTTGCCAACGTGAACGGCGCGGCGCGCGGCCGCGTGGCGCGGCTGCTGGACACCGGGGCACTGGACACGGCGTTTGTCCCGCCGGTGCTGGCCAGCGGCACGGTCTTCGCAGTCGGCGTGCAGACGGATGGCAAGGTGATTGTGGCCGGCAATTTCACGCTCGGCCTCCGGCAGAACATCATCCGGCTTAATCCGGACGGCACGCTGGATGGCACCTTCCTCAACGGCCCGGTCGGTGCCAACGCGGAGGTGCGCGCGGTGCTGGTGCAAAGCGACAACAAGATCGTCATCGGCGGCGACTTCACGGCCTTCAACGGCGTGAACATCAACCGGGTGGCCCGGCTGAACAGCGACGGCACGCTGGACACCGGATTCGACCCGCAGGCCGGGGCCAGCGCGCTGGTGCGCGTGGTGGCGGCGGACGGCCTGCCCAACGGGACGGGCAGTTACGTGGTGGGCGGTGATTTCACCGGGCCGTCCTTCGGCGTGGCGGTGACGAACAAGGCGCTGACCGGCAACGTGGTCACGTTGATCACGGCGGGCAACCACGGATTCAACGCGGCTGACCTTGCGAACAATATCGTCACGGTGAGCCTTGGGGATGCGACCTTCGATGGCACCTTCCTGCTCGCCTCGGCCAGCGGGAACACGCTGACTTACAACCGGACGGCGGCGGATGTGGTGAGCGTGGCGGTCAGCCCGCGCGGACTGGTCGGCTTGGCTGGTAAGCCGGTCAACCGGCTGGCGAAGCTGGGCAACAGCGGCGCGTTGAACACGACCTTCCGGGACAATGTGGGCACGGGGGCCAACGGCAGCGTGATGAGTGTCGTGCGGCTCAATCCCAGCGGGGCCGGCGGCTTCTTGGTGGGCGGCGGGTTCAGCGGGACGGGCTTCGGCGTGAAGGTGACCAACAAGGCGCTGAATGGCGGCACCGGCGTGGCGACCCTCAATACGCTGGCCGGGCACGGACTGAGCGCGGGTGACTTGGTGGTGGTGAGCGGGGTGGATTCGACCTTTGACGGCACCTACACGGTCGCCACCGTGGACACGGCGGTGACGGGCACCAGCTTCACCTACACCCGCTTTACCGCTCCGCCGGTGACCGCCGTGGCGTCAACTCCCGTGGCCACCGCCGCGAGCGCGACGCGCGGCGGACTGCTGCTCAATCGCATGGTGCTGCTCGACAATAGCGGCGTGGTGGACACCTCGGTGCAAACCGCCGCCGGCTTCGGCACGGGCTTCGACAACACGGTCAACACGATTTCCCTACAGACGGCGGCGACACCGACCAACTACGTGGTGGGCGGCGCGTTCACGAGTTACAAGGGCATTGGCGGGCCGGGCTATGATTACCTGGTGCGGCTCTCCACCGGCGCGGCGCTGGACAAGACCTTTGACGTGGTCAGCGGGGCGGACGCGAACGTGCAGGCGGTCGCGCTGGCGGGCGGCAACCAGGTGGTGGCTGGTGGTGCCTTCACCAACCTGAGCGGCACGGCGCGCAGCCAGGTGGGCCGGTTTAATGCCGAGGGCACGTTGGACGCGACGTTTGTGCCGCCGACGCTGGCATTTTCCGGCGGCGCGGCGGTGGTCAACGCGGTGGCTGTGGACAACAACTCGAACCCGTTCCTCACGCTCAACCTCGGCAAGGTGGTCATCGGCGGGCAGTTCACCACGGCTGGCGGGACCCCGCGCGGGCGGGTGGCGCGCCTCAGCACCGATGGCACGCTCGACACGAGTTTCATGAACGGGCTGGCGGGGGCGGACAACACCGTCAACGCCGTGGCCGTGCAGGGCGACGGGCGCGTGCTCATCGCCGGCCAGTTCACCACCGTCAACGGCGTGAGCCGGGGCGGTCTGGCCCGGCTGAACACCGACGGCTCGCTGGACACCACCTTCCTCAACGGCCTGGCCGGTGCGGAGGGTGCGGTGCGGGCCATTCTGCTCGACGAGGCCAACAGCCGGCTTTATCTCGCGGGCGACTTCAGCACCGTGAATGGGGCTTTGCGCAGCAAGGTGGCCCGCGTGAGCCTGACCGATGGCGCGGTGGACAGCTACGCGCCGAGCGGGACGATTGACGCGTCCGTGCGCACCTTGGCCTTCGCGCTGGGCGGGGAACTGCTCATCGGTGGTGACTTCACCAGCATCAGCGGCAGCGGGACGCGCAACCGCATCGCCCGGCTAAACGCCACCGGCACGCCGACCGCCGTCTTGAGCGGCGGCAGTGATGGTGCGGACGGCTCCGTCCTGACCATCGCCGTGCAGACGGACGGCCAGATTGTCGTGGGCGGCTCTTTCACCACCTTCAACGGACTGGCCCGCAACCGCGTGGCCCGGATGGCCAACTCCGGCACGCTGGACGCGGCGATCAACTTCGGGTCGGGCGCGGACAACTTCGTCAGCGCAGCGGCGGTGCAGCCGGACGGGCGCATCGTGCTGGGCGGCGCGTTCACGAACTTCAACGGGGGGGCGGCGGCGCGGCTCGTCCGCTTGGAGGCGGGGGCCAACGCCGGCAGCGGCACGTTCACCTTCAGCGGTGCGACCTACATCACGACGGAGAGTTCCGGATCAGTCACCATCACCATCAACCGTGCTGACGGCCTGACCGGTGCGGGCGTGAGTGTGGAATACCTGACGGACGGGACGGTGCCGGGGGCCACTGCGGGGGCGGGCACGGACTACACGACCATCAACGCAACGGTGATGAACTTCGGCGTTGGCCAGCAGAGCGCGAACTTCACGGTGGCCATTCTCAAGTCAGCGGACGCAACCGTGGAGACGGATCGCTTGGTGGGGTTGCGGCTCCAGACGCCGTCGGGCGGGGCCAGCCTGGGCAGCCAGAGCACCGCGCTGCTGACCATTCGCGACGATGACAGCATCCTCGGCTTTTCCGTGGCCACGATGTCGGTCAGCGAGGGTGCGGGCACCGCGACCGTGAGCGTGCGCCGGTTGGGCGGCAGCGCGGGCGTGGTCACCAACAGCTACGCGACTGTGGCGGAAGCCGGCTTCGGCAAGGCCACCGCCGGCAGCGACTACACTGCCACGAGCGGGAACCTAGTCTTTGGCGATGGGATCACGAACCTGAGTTTTACCATTCCGATTGCACAGGATATCGTCTCCGAGGGTGATGAATCCTTCGTCATCACGAACACGGTGGCCGGGCGGCAGACCGGCCAGCCCGCCGGCGTGAACGTCATTCTGGCCGCCTTGGCTGGCACCAGCTTCGGCGGGCCAACGGTCTATCGCACCAACGATGTAGTCATCCTCGACGATGAGACCAGCCCCGGCTCGCTCGGCTTCCAGCTCGCCGTGGACTCAGTCAACGAGGAGGCCGGCACCTACGCACTCACGGTGCTGCGCAGCGGCGGCACCTTTGGCTCCGTGACGGTGAGCTTCGCCGCGGCGGGCGGCACCGCCACGGCGGGAGCGCTGGAGGATTACCAGTTCGCCGCCGGGGTCTTCACGTTCGGCAACGGTGAGTTCCACAAGACCACCAACGTGACCATCAACGCCGACACCCGCGTGGAGGGCAACGAGAACGTCGTGCTGCAACTGAGCAACCCCACCGGCGGCGCGACCCTCGGCGTGAGCGTGCTGACGCTGACGATTGTGGACAATGACAGCGCGCTGGCCTTCACCCAGCCGGCGTATCTCGTCAGCGAGACGAACGGGACGGCCACCGTCACGGTGCGGCGCACCGGCGGCACGAACAGCGTGGTGTCCGCTAATTATGGGACGGCGGTCTCCGGCAGCGGAACGCCGGCGACGGCGGGGACGGATTACACGGCGATTCCGGGATCGCAGACCGTGACGTTCGACGCGGGGAACAACCGCTTCATCTTGGCGACACCGCTGACCAGCGGCAATTCCGTGGTCTTCACCGGCACGCTGCCGGACGGCGGCGTGGTGGCGAACGTGGCCTATGTCGTGACCAACGCGACGGCCACGACCTTCCAGATTCTGAGCAACGGGACGCTGGTGACGGTGAGTGCCCCGGGGGCGACGCTGTCCGTCCAGCCGGGCTTTGTGTGGGCGAGCGGGGACGCGGCGGACAAGACGTTTGTCGTTTCGATCACCGACGATTTCGCCATCGAATTCACCGAGAACTTCCTTGTGAGCCTCACGGCCGGAGCCGCAGTGGCCCCGGACCCGGCGGCGACGGTGACGACGCCGGTGGCGGTGGTGCTTGTGCAGGACAACGATGTCATCGGCGGCGGCGTGGACACCGGCTACGGAGTGGGCAGCGGCCCCGACAACACGGTGAACGCGCTCGCGGTGCAGGACGATGGCAAGGTGATGGTGGGGGGGACTTTCCTGAACTACAACGGCGTGGCTGACAACCGGTTGGTGCGGCTGCGGGCGGACGGCATCCGGGACGGGGCGATCATCCTCGTCAACGGGGCGGTCAACTCGGTGGCGATTGACCGGAACCAGAACCCGTTGCTCGCGGCCAACGTGGGCAAGGCGGTGTTCGGCGGCGTGTTCACCACGGTGAATTCCATTGCTCGCGACCGCATTGCCCGGCTTAATGTTGATTTGACGCTGGACTCCTCGTTCGTTCCCCCGGTGCTGGGTGGGACGGTGCACGCTGTTGCCGCGCAGTCGGACGGCAAGGTGCTGGTGGCGGGCCTATTCACGGTGTCCGGCCGGCAAAACTTGGTGCGACTTAATGTGGACGGCAGTCTCGATACGACCTTCCTGAGCGGTTTGGCTGGGGCCAATGCCGAAGTGCGCGCGCTGCTGGTGCAAAGCGACGACAAAATTGTCATCGGCGGCGACTTCGGTTTCGTGAACGGAACCAGCCTCAACCGGTTGGCGCGACTCAATACGGATGGCTCGGTGGACAGCACCTTTAACCCGGGCGGTGGTGCGAACGCGACGGTGCGGGCCTTGGGCTTGGACGCGGACGGCACGTCGCTGGTGGTTGCGGGTGATTTTACTGTCCCGTCTTTCGGTGCGGCTGTGACTAACAAGGTGGCCAGCGGAACATTGGTGACGCTGACATTGAGCGCGGCCCCCTCCAGCTACGGCATCGGCAACGGCTCCAATGTCACGGTTAGCATTAGCGATCCAGTCTTTGACGGACCGTTCGCAGTGACGGCCGCAGACGACACGGCCAGGACCATCACCTTCACGCGTAGCACGGCGGTGGTGACGGCGACGGCGGTCAGTCCCGTCGGCTTCGTGGCGCGGCAGGAGCGCCCGGTGAACCGGGTGGCGAAACTGAGCGCCGCCGGGGTGTTGAACTCAACCTTCGCTGACAACGCGGGCACTGGCCCCAACGGCTCGGTCACTTCGCTGGCGCGGCAGGCTGACGGAAAATTCTGGCTGGCTGGCGATTTCTCGGGCACGGGTTTCGGGGCGGCGGTGACGAATCTGACCCAGACTGGCACTACGGTGACGCTGCAAACGCGCACCGCCAGCGGGTTGGCAGACAATGACTTGGTGGTCCTCACTGGTTTGGGGACGGGCTTCGATGGAACATACCAGGTCTTCGCGGTTAATGTGGGGAGCCGGACGTTCAGCTATACGGTGAGCACATCCGTCGGCATCGGCAACACGCTTATCGCCCCGGTGGGCTTTGCCACCAAGGGCAACCGCCTGATCACCCGGCTGGCGCGCCTGAACACGGATGGCAGCCTCGATACGAGCAGCCTCACCAATAGCGGGTTCAATGCAGCGGTTAACGCTTTGGCGGTGCAGACGGTCGGCAGCACGAACTACCTGCTCGCGGGCGGCAATTTCACCAGCTACAACGGACTCGGCGGCGCAAGTCATGATTTCTTGGTGCGCATACAGGCTGGCACGGCGGTGCTGGACGCGGCGTTCAACCCGGGCACCGGGGCGGATAACACCATCAATTCCGTGGCCGTTCAGCCTGGTTTCGGTGGCCGGGCCATCGTGGGCGGCGCGTTCGCCACGTTCGACAGCACCAACGTCAACCGAGTGGCTCGGCTCCATGCGGACGGCAATCTGGACACCAGTTTTGCGCCGCCGGCATTCTTGCTGGCCGGCGGTTCGCCCGTGGTCAACAGCGTGGCGCTGGACTTGAACACCAACACCTTTTTGGCCGCGAACGTGGGCAAGGTGGTTGTCGGTGGCGCGTTCACGAGCATCGGTGGAACCGCCCGCAACCGCATAGCGCGGCTGAACACGGACGGGACGCTGGACACGACGTTCCTCAACGGGTTGGCTGGTGCGGACAACACGGTGGACGCCGTGGCGGTGCAGGCCGACGGCAGGGTGGTGCTGGTGGGCGCCTTCTCGAGTGTCAACGGCGTGGCACGCGGCGGCGTGGCGCGGTTGAACGCTGACGGCACGCTGGACACGGGCTTCCTCAACGGCCTCTCCGGCGCGGACGCCGAGGTGCGCGCGGTATTTGTGGATGAAGCCGCCGTGACG
>SXGQ01505421.1_pt1 | contig 50048 bp, 44 predicted proteins | sample 3178371 | NCBI WGS metagenome assembly SXGQ01 (sample SAMN11356859, study PRJNA531348) | freshwater metagenome | isolation source: freshwater sample F1-20 | place: China: Fuxian Lake, Yuxi | collected 2017-12-25 | reverse complement strand
GTGTTCACCGACCCCGGCCAGAGCGAGCAACTGGCCAAGACACTCAAACTCCATTTGGCCGCGAGCGTTGTATCGAGTTCTGAACTGAAGAAGCGGTCTTCGCTTTCAACCCTCACCGGACGAACGCTGTCGGTCGGACTCAAGGGTGACGAGGTTCGCGTCGATCTGGCCGGAGTCGTTCGTCCCGACTTGAAAGTCAGCAACGGCGTCATTCATGTCATTGATCGGGTTCTCCTGCTGCCGGAGGGAGAAACGACTGACGTTCTCGCCGCCAAGGGCTTTGCCACCATGAAGCGGCTGATCGATGCCGCGGGCATGGCCGAGCAGGCCAACGGCGATTGGCCTCTGACGGTGCTGGCGCCGACAGATGCGGCGTTTGCCAAACTCCCCTCGGGTCAGATCGACCAGTTGTTGCGCGCGGACCAGCGGGCCAAGCTCCAGGAGTTCGTCAACAGGCACATTGTTGTGGGACGAACGTACGCCGACTGCCTCGGCGGGCAAGGGACGCTGCACACTCTGGCTGGAAACGAGCTCACGATCCGGCGGCATGAGTCAGCCATCTTGCTCTCAGGCTGCAGCGTGAGCCGACCGGATATCGCGAGCAACAATGCGGTGATCCACGGTGTCGACTGCGTGCTCGCAGAACCGCGGCAGTAACCAGTTCGAGAGGTACCAGTGCAACAGGCGCCGCCCATTGTCGTCGGTCCCCAGGAGGCCACCATTCGAGTCGATGTGTCACTCTACGGTGAGGATGCGCTGCTGCGAGCCGCACACCGTTTGACCGATCGCTGTGGTGTCCAGATCGAACGCGGCCACGAAGGGGAGGTTCTGGTCAGGCTCGCGCGCCGTCAGTCCCTTGATGACCTCGAGCGGCTTGCGCAGGACTTCCTCAATGAGCTGCTGGATCAGACCCTGCGTGCAAGGATTCGTGCGGAGACCGAGCCCGTGCGGCGCCTCCTGATCGCCCAGGCGTTCTCCAGCGCTAACCTGCTCAATCCGCCGCTCGACGATGTCGATCCCGAGTCGGACCCTCTTCAGATCGGGATGCCGGACCGTGGCTGAGCTCGCTCTGCCCGTCCTGCACCCCAGGTTCAGGAACCAAGGGGAATTCCGGATCCGGACGTCTGCCCGGATGCTCCCGTTCCGCTTCACAGCCCTTGATGCGGCCCGCCTGGTCGCGACGAACCTGGTCGGTGAGCACACCGTGCTGAACCGCGAAGAACTTCTGGGGCTCGCTACCGGCCAGCTCGACCCGCAAAGCCCGCTATACGCAGAGCTGGTCAGCAAGCACTTTCTGCTGGACGGAACCGGCCAAAGCGCCCTCGACCTCCTGGCCGCGAAGTACGCGACACGGCTCGCCCACCTTGCAGAGTTTACGGGGCTTCACATCTTCGTGGTGACGCTTCGGTGTGACCACTCTTGTCCGTATTGCCAGGTGTCTCGCGTGTCATCCGACAAGGCCGCGTTCGACATGAGCATCGAGACGGCCGACCGGGCGATCGAGACCATGTTCCGGAGCCCCAACCCATGCATCAAGGTTGAGTTCCAGGGAGGCGAGCCGCTCCTGAACTTCGAGCTCATCCGACATATCACGTTAGCTGTCAAATCCCGGAACGTCACGGAGCAGCGCAATGTCCAGTTCGTCATCGCCACCAATCTCGCCCAGATGACGGATGAGGTTCTGGAGTTCTGCCGCGAACATTCGGTCCACATCTCAACGTCGCTGGATGGGCCTGCAGCGCTGCACAACGCCAACCGGCCACGGCCGGGGAACGACAGCTACCAGCGGGCCGTCGCGGGCATCAATCGCTGCCGCGAATCGCTCGGGCACGATTCGGTGGCGGCGCTCATGACCACCACGACACGCAGTCTGAGCCAGCCCGAGGCCATCATCGATGAGTATGTGGTCCAGGGGTTCTCCTCGATCTTCCTGCGATGGCTTAGCCCGTACGGCTTTGCGCGCAAGAGCGAACGCGCGTTGGGATACCCCGTCAGGGAGTGGAACGCGTTCTACGAACGTGGGCTTCGCTACATCCTGACGCTCAACAGGAATGGCGTTCCGCTCCGTGAAGATTACGCTGCCATCGTCCTGCGCAAAGTCCTGACACCCTTTGCGGGCAACTACGTTGACCTGCAATCGCCCGCGGCCCTTGGGATCGGTGTCGCGGTGTACAACTACGACGGGGACGTGTATGCCTCGGACGAGGGGCGGATGCTCGCTGTATCCGGGGATACGACATTCAGGCTTGGCAGTCTGCACACCGACAGCTACGAGTCCCTCTTCGGATCCGAGAGATTGATCGACCTCCTCGACGCCACGATGACCGAGGCTACGCCGCAGTGCGTTGACTGCGCTTTTGAACCATGGTGCGGCACGGATCCGGCGTTCCACCAGGCGACCCAGGGCGACCCGGTGGGGCACAGGCCCACCAGTGCCTTCTGCGCGCGCAACATGTTCGTGTTCCGGCTGCTGGTGAGCCTGCTGGAGGACGATCCCGAGGCCCGGGAAGTTCTGGAGAGCTGGCTGTGATCAAGGCTCCCATCAAGCTCTACGGCAAGGCGACTTTCAGCCATGGCGGGCCGGAGCGCATCGTGCGTGTGGGCGATCCGGCCAATGAGCGATGGGGTGCGCGGGATGTCTGGCTTCATCGAGACCAGGAGGATGAGCCCACGGCGGCAACTGGCACAGAGGTGGTGTTGAGTCTGGCGGCCGAAGCTCCGATTGCAGGCGGCAGGCTCCGGGTCACTCTCCCGGGGGAGTTCAACTATCTCGGCCCGGGCGATATCCTGCGCCTGGCGCCGAGCCATGGCCGCGTCAATGTGCTTTATCGTCGGTCAGGCAGAACCAACTCGTTGCTCCTGACCGAGCGTTGCAACAGCAACTGCACTATGTGCTCTCAGCCGCCCAAACAGCACAACGACGAGTTCATCGCCGACGAGCTGCTCCAGGTTATTCCCCTTATTGATCCGGCGACTCCGGAGGTCGGCTTTACGGGCGGGGAGCCGACGCTCCTCCATGGCCGATTCCTTGAACTGGTGAGTGCGTGCCGTGAGCATCTGCCCAGCACATCGCTGCACGTGCTGACCAATGGACGATTGTTCGCCTACCGGGAGTTTGCGCGGCGGCTGGCCGCAATCGATCATCCCGACCTGATGCTGGGCGTCCCCCTCTACAGCGATCTGCCCTGGTGCCACGATCATGTCGTGCAGGCCAGAGGGGCGTTTGACCAAACCATCCACGGACTGCTCAATCTGGCACGGTTCGAAGTGCCCCTCGAACTGCGGGTTGTCATCCACCGGGACACCTTCGCGAGACTGCCTGAACTGGCCCGGTTCATCGCGCGGAACCTCCCCTTTGTATCGCATGTCGCCCTGATGGGGCTTGAAATCATGGGGCACGTGCGGATGAATCTGGATGCGCTCTGGATCGATCCGCTGGACTATCAGCGGGAGCTGGCTCGTTGCGTGCGAGTACTTGAACAACGCGGCATCACCGCACGGATCTACAACCATCAGTTGTGCGTGTTGCCAGAGGAACTCTGGCCGTATGCAGTCCAGTCGATTTCCGATTGGAAGAATCTGTACGTACAGGAGTGTGGTCGCTGCGTTGTACGGGACCAGTGCGGGGGGTTCTTCGCGTCCTCGTCGATCAAGGCGAGCCGAGGGATCCGCGCAGTGATGAAGGAATGTTCGGTGACGTAGCCTGCGGCAGAGGCATGAAGTGGTTGACCAGGTCGGAGATTCCGCAACGGCATGGAGCTTTGCACGCGTTTCGGTGCCCCGCGAGTCGTTGCCGAAAGCGGCGTCCGACGCATAGATACAAGCAACGAGGCAACGCGGGCCTGAGTGTGTCTGACAGTTCGCTATTCATTATTGGCCGTATCGAAGCCTGGTGGCGACAACAGCGTGTCGGGTGCTCGACGGTGTGTGGTCCAGTTGTATGTAACTACCGCGCAAATGCTCACGACGATAATGGCAAGTAAGAGGCCGAACACGGCGCGGCCTACGGGCACTAGTAGCCCGAACGCGCCGCCTCGTCGAGCTCGCCAGTTGCGTGCGGATAGCTTCAACTGGTAGATGCTGCCGTACACAAGCATTGCAATGAATACTGAGCCTAAAACATAGTTGGTGACGGAATCGAGCAATGTCCATCTGTTCGGTGTGTTCTTGCCCGGCCGCGCGGTATGGCGCTGATAGTTGGGCCGGCCTCCCCCTTCAACGGTTCCGGCTAACCGGATTCTGCACGACCGGTCACCGACCAAGACCAGCTGGACGATAGCACCGTCGTTGCGCTCCAGTATGTGCCAAGCAACCGTGGCGCTCCCACCCTCGGCCACCTCTGTGTTGACCCGGCACACTGATCGAGTGCGTCGGACCACCTTCGCTTCAATCACACGTGTGTCATCCTGAGGCCAGAATGTGATTGGCTCTAGGATGTTCTCCGGGCGGATGCTCTGATTGCCGTTGTTCCAGATTACGAACTGTACTGCGAATACATCCTGCTGTCTGATGGGCTGGCCTTGGACGCTGACTTCAAGAATCGACGGTACGTTCTTGTCCACGAAGACAGTGCGTGCCGATGTCTCCTGGACCACCAGTTCACGTGATGGTGCTGCCTTGATAAAGAAAAAGACCGCAAGCAGAATGCTGATGACGCTGGCTATGGTGCCTGTGATGCCCACAAACGGGTGTGAGAACCAGCGGCGAATATGCTCACGGACACTGGTGTTTGACATGGAAGCAGTTTACTACTCAGGCAGCCCGTTCGCTAGGACTGAGCGAGTGTCAGGCGGACATCCAAAGGCAGGCGCGTCGGGCCGGCGGGTGCGCGATCCGGTCACCCGCCTGAGCATCCGTCGAGGTCACGTGTGTGCAAGTGAGCATGGTCGCTCGGGGTACTCCCGGTCAGTGATCCCGAGTCCGGAGATGGGTCGAGTGGCCCACGTGGTCGCTTGCTGGAATGCAACTCTGTCGGACGACTTGAAGCGGGGATGCCCTAGTAAGCGTTACGCGAACGAGCCTACATTGTCAGGCAACTGGTGTCGTGTGTGTATCGCATGCCACAACCAATCCCAGAGGGAGTGTCATGGCTGGTCAGCCGCGCAAGTGGTGGGGAAAGAACCGAATTCAGGCGGAAGCAGTGTGGTCGGAGGTCAACTCCCGGCCGTTGCCGCTCGACGCGCTCATGGCCCCCCAGTTTGAAGAGGCCCTGAGGCACCTTGCCGGGCTGGCCGACGGTCAGGACGATCCCGGTTGGCGGTTGCACTGGGCTGCATTGCGTGAGGCGGTGCGGTGTCTCGGACCAGCGCGCTTGCTTCGAGATCTTGAGCGTGTGCTCGACGACCTCGTGCGTCGGCCGAGCGGAGATGATCGGAGTCCCACCGAGTACCGCGTTCGGCTGCTGATCGACTTCGTGCCGTTTGATCCTGTGGGCGAAACTGTATCGTTTGATCTGGGCGGTGCCGCCATGACCATCACGCCGACCGAACACGGTCGCGTGCATTGGGGCCACCCTTACCCGACGCCCGATTCGGGAGCGCCGCTGGGAACCTGTGTACCGACTGCTGAGGCCGAGCTTGTGCTTCAGGCCCGCGGACGTTCGGACGCACTCCGCAGTGCGGTCGGGGCGTTTGAGCTCTGGCGATCCTGCATCAACTATCTGGTCGAGCTGGGAACATTCGGTGTTCAGTTCGTGCCGGGCACGCGAGCTGCTGTGCCGCAGATACATTCTGCCAGGGTTGTGGATGCATCAGGTAAAGAGGCTGAGACGCATGTCGTAAACTCGAGTAGCCTGTTCGGCGCAGGAGGCTGGCACGACGTCCATGCTTCGCACATCGACAGTAGTCGGTGGCTGCTGAAGAGACTCGCCGACGGACACCCTCTGAATTCGCTGATCCGTGATGCCATCGCCCGATTCCAGGTGGCGCTCGATCACAGTCAGTGGTATGTGGCGCTGCTCGTGCTGTGGCAGGTTGCTGAACGGCTCACGCTCTGCGGTAAGACTGGAAGGGGCCACGATACCGCAAAGCGACTTGTCAGGCTGGTTCGACCTGCGGATTCGGCGGCGCAAGAGCGGATGGCCGTGATGCTCAGGGACATCGGCAGGTTGCGGAATCATGTTGTGCACCGCACCGCCTTCGGCAGTGCGTACGACTCGGACGTGCAGTATCTGAAGCGGGCGTGCTGTGATGCGATCTTGTGGCTCCTGCAGAATCGCGACCGGTACGCCGGTGAAGCCGAACTGCAGCAGTTCTTGGGCGGCAAGGATGCCGTGGCCCCGTCGAACTGAGTCTCGGTGTACGACCGGGGTCGGCCCACCCGTGTTCGATATCGCATGCTCCATCGTCAGTCGCTCGTTTTCACTGCGCGCCAGCGGCATTGCCTGATCAGGCAACAGAACTGGTTGTCCGCAGTTGAATGTACCATCACAACCTTGCTCGCCCTGCCGGATCCCGAGGCGGACCGGTGCATGCGGTCACCACGCGCCTGCCGCCCGCTGCAATGAATCACCTCATGGAGACGACGCCCATGGTTGAGCCCTACCCGCCCCGCCGGCTGCCACCCAGCTTCGTTTCGATCGCGATCGCCACAGCGATCGCCCTGTCGGGCTACCTGCTCTTCATAGTGCGTTACAGGAACTCGGTGCGGCGGGTCGAGCAGGCAACCCATGAGCACCGCCAGGCCGTCGCGAGTATGCCTGTACTGGTCGCGCACGAGGTCAGGCAAGCGGTCGAGTCCGGTGCTGTGTTAGTTGGCGCCGACGAACAGACGATCGATCGACTGGCGTCCCTCGAGACGCAGGTCGCTGAGTTGAAACTCGGTCTGCAGCGCGCGGAGTTGTCGGCATCGACGGCCCGCCGGGAAGCCGAACTGCTCCGGTTAGGCGCGGGGGGTCAGGTGGCCCCTGCCCCCGCCCCGGCCCCAGCCGCGGCGGTTACGGCGGTCGGCGTTGAGCAGCCGGAGGTCGGTTCAGGAGGGGCGGCGGGGCTTCCCGCGTTCGTTGGCGGCGTCCCTCCGGATGCTGTGGTCACGGACCGGCGGGCAGGTCTGCGCTTCACGCTGGTGCGGGCCCGGATCACCGGACGCGGCGTCGAACTCGACCTCACCGTCACCAAGGAATCCGGCGGTGACGGCTTCGTCAGACTCTCTGCCCCCAACGACACCACCTCGTGCGAAGGCCGCATCGTCACTGTTGACGGCGTCGAGTACGACAAAGGCTCGGTCGGGACGCCGACGGACAGGACGCTCGGTCGACGGACCTCGGCCAAGCTCATCGAGGGGGTGCCGATGCGGTTTGTGGTGCTGTACCACGGCAAGTTCGACCGGGCGATGGTGTGCCGGAGGATCGAGATCGACGCCTACAACACCTCCGACTCACACGATCGCTTCCTCGTCAAGTTCGAGAACATCCCCGTCCTGGTCGAATGAGCGGGCCTCATCGGATGTCGACATCCTGGAATCCACCGCCGCGGGTCGACCGGTGGTCGGAGATCCGGCCCCACAGCTCGGCTTCGATGGCGGCGTCCTGCTCGCGTGCGAGTTCGCCCTCCAGCTTGTTCCTGCCCAGCAGGTTGTACACCAGCCCGGTAAGGGAGCCCAGGACCAGCAACGGGCCGACCAGTGCGCCGATCGGCGTTGCCGCCAGCACCAGACCCAGCGCCGTCACTCCCACCAGCGCGAGCATGTCGCTGCGGATCCCGATTGCTTCGAACACCAGCACACCCCTCTCAAGGGTGGACTCCTGGCTGCCGGCCCGGCGGCGGCGGCGTGCCCAGACCCAGTCGGCGATCGTCTTGATCATGTAGAGCCACGCCACGAAGAACAGGAGGTCGCCGCCCAGCGTCTGGAAGTGACCCGCCAACACAAACATGGCGACGCAGGCGAGCATGAACACGAGGGGGTTCACCGCCCGAACGCCGCGACCCACATACAGCAGGCTCTCGACGATCTCATGGACGATCAACAGGGTGACGGAGTTGGCGATGAAGAGCAACAGCCCAAAGAACTTCCACAGCTTGGGGTTCAGGAACGATTTGATCGCCTCGTCGACCGGGTCGGGCGGGGAAGAGCCGCGCATGGTCACCTCCGGGGGTGTTCGGGGTTCTGATGGAATGTCAGCCGGGCGATGTTGCCCTCGCCGCCGATGAAGCAGCGTCCCGACTGGAACAGGATCGCCTGGACAGTGAATCCCGGCGGGCCGCCGCAGCGCAGCGTCCCGAAGTCCGCTGCGTGCACCCGCGGCTCGCGTTGCCGCACCAGCGTGCGTGAGTTCCGCGGGCCCTGACGGCCGGGCTGACGGTCGGGCTCGGTGGTGGTGTTGGAAAAGCGGCTCTTCCAGCCGTCGGCGATGACCCGCTCGGCCCACCTGTTGGTCTCGGGGTCGCCGTTGCAGTGGAAGATCTTGGTCTTTGGCACTCCCAGGAAACTCTCAACCGCCGCCGCGTGCTGGCTCCCCAGTGCGTGCAGGTAGTTGGCGCGCGATTGTGTGAGGTACACGCAGCACGCCTTGTGCTCGCGGGCGGTCTGCACGAACCGGGGCTCGTCAGGGGTGATGAAGTTCTGCGCCTCGTCCACCCACAGGAAGACCGGCCGACTGGCGGCGCCGCGGCCCGAGGCTTCGACCGATCGCTGCCAGCAATGCTTCCAGATCACCTGGGCCAGACGACCCAGCTCGTTGAACTGCCGCTCAGGCAGATCCAGCACGATCACTTTGCCTTCGAAGGTCGCCTCGGGCGTGATCGTCAGCGCGGTGCAGAACAGTTCGCGCAGGTCGCCCCGCATGAACCCGTCGGCCATGGTGGTGAAGGTCGAGACGATGTTGCCGCGGGTCTTGGGGTCCAGGACGCCTGCGAACTCTGTGAGCCAGAACTGGGTGGTCACCGCCAGATCCCGGCGGTCTGGGTCGCTCAGGGGGCGCTCGTTGGCGGTAGCGAGGAGTTCGAACAGGTACGACCCGCGTTGCCAGTGTTCGTCATCGGACTCCTCAGCGCTCAGCGGGGCGCTGGTCACCACGCGGTGCATCCGTTCCAGCGTGATGGGCTCCTGGGCGATGCGGAGGGTATCGATGATGTTACGGAGCAGCTGGCGCAGCGCCCGGTCCCAGTAGGCGTCGCGGTGACCGGCCGAGGCCGCCCCGTCGCCCGAGTTCGCCAGCGTGACGAAGAGTTCAGCGATATTGGCGGTCCGCCCGCCCCCGCGCGAGGCGCGGGTGCGCTCGTACTCCAGGAAGTTGAAGCGGTGGGGGCCCTCCGGGGAGAAGACGATCAGATCCTCCTCTGGTCGCCTGGCGATCTCCATGTACCGCCGCCAGCGGTCGGTCTCGCTGGACTTGACCGTCAGGACCAGGCCGCCGAATCCGGCGCGCAGCATGGCGAGCGCGATCGCCTGGCCGGAGCCCGTGGTCTTGCCCGAGCCCGGGTCGCCGAAGATCTGGGTGCCGCCGCAGGCGTCGCCGATGGTCCAGCCGTCTCCCCTGCTGAAGTGCAGCAGGGGGCGCTCCAGTGACCAGGGGTTGCTCGCCCACGGGTCGGTACTGGCCGGTGGTGAACGGCCCGTGATCCAGGTCAGGAGTTCAGCAAGCCCGGGCATGGTAATGCTCCAGAGTGGATAGGCCCGGTGCGGGGTCGGTGAGGGCGGGCGCGGCAGATGAAGAAGTCAACCCCTCGGGCTCGAACCGTCCGGCAGCGGGGGTATTGAAAGAAGCCGTCAACGGGCTGCCTGCTCTGCGTGCCGCCGGGGTCAATGGCGGTGAACCCCGACGGCGACTCCGATCCGGCAGCGGACGTGTGAACTGCGACCGATGGCGCACGGCTATCGCTCCTGCGTCGCGACAATCGCGATCGTCTCGATGAAAGGTGCGGACTCATCCTCGTCGACGTTCGACGGCGACTCGGCGAGCTCCATGCAGCGCTGCGAGGCGAGCGCATCGAACACCGCGTTGAGGCGGCGGCCCACCACCGTCACCGCGTACCCCTGGAAATCCAGCTCGATGGACGCCGACGGGTCCAGACGCACCGCGGTCAGCGCGGTGTAGGAGATCGCCGTCTGCTGGCCGTCACGCTGGGAGAGGATCAGCGACGGGTTCCACGCCTCGCCCGCCAGTCGCACACACTCCCCGACCCAGGCCGGCGCTACCTGGTGCTCGGGGGCGGGCTGTCCGTTCGGCGGGGACTCCCCACGCGGCGCAGGACGCTTGAGCCGGCTGAGTGGGTCATCGATCACGGTCACGCTCCATGCCCGGCGGGTTGGGGCCCCGGCCCCGGCCCCGGCTTTGGCGGCGGGTTGGCGGCTTCACCGGCGGGGACGGGGCTGAGGACGGGGACGACGCGCGGGAACTCCCTGGACGGACCGGGGCACGCGACTGCCGCTGCCGCTGTTCATGCTGCTGCCGTTGTTGCCGTTGCTGCTGCTGCGCCCGGCGGCGTCCGACGTCGCGGTCCGATGGCTGGGCGCGGCCGCGATCCCTGGCCGGGGCGCCCTCACCCGGCGGGGGCGGAGGTGACGGCGCAGGTGTCGGGGCTGGGTCGGTGAGCATCTCGATCGCCGAGATGCGGGTGCCGGGGCGCTTCACCGCTTCGATCAGCGACGCCTTGCTGTCGGTGTAGATCGCCACCGAGTCCCGGCCCCGGCTCACCGACACATAGAACTGCTCGCTGCTGGCAGCGCCTGCCGAGAGCGAGCTCTGGGCCAGGATCACACGCTGCGCCTCGTTGCCCTGGGCCGTGTTGGAGGTCATCACCGAGCCGTACGCCAGGTGCCCGAACTGCACCGGGGCGATTTTGGGCCTGCGGCGCTGATGGCCGTCCAGCTCGATTGCGCCGTGTCGCGTGAACCCCGTCACCAGGTGCACCGCGCCGTTGGTGAGCCGGCCGCCGCGGTCGTCCGCCGAGCGCCCGTTCTTGGTGATCCGCACCCGGTCCCCGACCGCGAGCCTGATCTCGTCGCGGTGGTACACTTGGTACCGGTCGGCCTGCTGCAGCGGCAGCATCACCGTCACGCCGCGCGGCGTGCGGGCCTCGACCGTACGCTCCCCCTCGCGGCTGGTTCTGACCATGATGTCGCACTTGTCGCCGGCCAGGATGCCTTTGGCGTTCTGGTGGAAATGCGCCACCATCCCCTGGGTGTACCGCGTGGGATCCTGACGCTGCGCCTCGGTCCAGCCCGTGTCACGCAGGCGAAGGAACGTCCGCTCCTCACCCCGCAGGAACCCCTCTTCCCGCTGCAACGCGCGGATGGCGCCCGCGATCCGCTCCCCTTCGGCGTGCGTGGGCGAGACCACCAGCGCCGAGCGGCCCCCGCCGGTTGACCGGACATAATCGGCGGCCACCGCGCGGACCCGCTCGGCAGGATCCTCAATCTCCCGGAACGCCCCCAGCCGCTCTAGGTTGGCGACCCCGGTGTCCACATCGCCGCGTGACAGCGCCGCCACCGCCTCGCGGTAGAGGCCCCGCTGGCGGCGGATCGAGGTGAGCTCGGCCGACCGCACACCGCCGTACTTCTCCAAAACCCGCAGCGCATCGCCCCGCTCGACTGACTTGTGCTGGCGCTCATCGCCGCACAGCACCACCCGTGCATCGTGCTTCTCCGCCAGATCGAACAGCCGCTTCATCGTGCGGGCTCCCAGGAGCCCTGCCTCGTCCACCCACAGCACACCCCCCGACTGGCCCGGCTGACGCCGCAGGCCAAGCTGCAGATCGGTGTCCGCCAGGAGCTTCGCCACGGTGTCGGCGCCGGCGAACCCCTTGGACCGCAGCGAGTTCTCCCCCCGCGATGCCGCGGCGCTGGGGGCGACCACCACCACCGCGTGCCCGGCGGCGCGGATCGCCGCCACCGTCTCGGTCATCATCGTCGTCTTGCCGGCACCCGCTGCCCCGCGTAACGACAGGACCCGGTCACCGGAGTTCAGGAGGTGGTCCAGCGCCATGCGCTTGTCCTCTGAGAACTCGAGATCCTGCACCTCCCAGTCGCCGCCGGTGCGGCGACGGATCTGCTCACGAAACGGCGTCGACACGCCCTTGCCATCGACCGCGAACGCCAGCATCGCCTTCTCTTCCGCCAGCACCTCCGGCGTGGTCACCATCACCCGCCCGCCCACGGTGCGGGACAGCAGGCCGTGCCCGGGCAACGCCCGCCAGATCGCTTCCACCGGTACGGTGCCCAGGCTCGCCCGCAAGGCGTCGGCCACCAGCCGCCGCTCCGGGACCGACGATTCCCGCTCGAACGCGTGCTCCACTGCCCAGTCCATCGCCCGCTGCGCAGACGTGCGCGGCGGACCGCCGCCGGGATCGACTAGAGGAATGGCCCCAGGCGGGCCGTCGCCGCCGGCGATCTTCCGCAGGAGCTCCCGCTCTGTGGGCGTCAGCCGCTCGTCCCAGCCGCTCCGCAGCGAGGCAAAGTCCTGGCCCCTGTCCTTGGCGCGGCGGGTGCGGGCGCCCAGGCCGGACTTGAGGTCAGGGTCCGTGATCCCGAGCTCCTCCGCGAAGGCGTTGATCTCGATGGTGCGGTTGGAGAACTTGTCGATCAGCGTGCGTTCGAGCCCCGCCAGATCCCAGCCCGTCGCCGTGCGGTCCACGTGGTACCCCAGCCGCCGGATCCCGGCGGCGAGGCGGTTGTGGAACGCGGCCTCGTAGTACGGGGCGTCACGCACGATCTCGCGGAACTGCGCCGCCTTCCAGCGGCCTTCCACAGAATCGTGTGTCGCGTTCATCACGAAGCAGTGGGCATGGAGGTGGGGGTCCGGGCTGCGGAACTTCTCGCTCGGCCGCGCCGTCAGGTGCACGAACTCCGCCCACAGCAGGTTGCGGGTCAGGCGGTTCTCGTCCGTGCTCCCGCCCCGCCGGACGCGGGCCGCCGCCGCAGCCTCGATCTCGATCATGGTCTCGGACACCGCGGCCCTGAACACATCGACGATCCGCTCGTCCTGGTGGAGGGCGTGCAGCAGCGACAACCCCTTGGGGGCGTGGAAGTTGAAGTCGTAGCCCACGGTGCGGTCAGTCTTCGTGCGCTGGGTCAGCCGTTCGCCGGTCTGCGGATGGCGGTTCTCGCTGAGGCGAACAAAGGCGGTCCGGTCGACCGGGCCGGCAAGGCCGAGCATCCCCGCCCCGCGGCCGCCCCAGGCGCCCGCGATCTCGTGGCCTTCACGGTAGTAGTCCTCACGCGCAAGTCCCTGTGTGTAATAGGACTGCGCGGCCTCGGCACTGCGGCACTGGTGGATGCGGAGCATCGGGCGAACCTACATCTGCGGTATTCGGGCGGGCAACCATGTTCCCGCTTATCAATACGCTCGGGTGGACCGGGCGGATCTCAGTTCAGCGGTGGTTTAACCGGGAAATGACCCTGTGGTCAATGTTGCCAGACCTAGGAGCTGGTCGCGGTTGTTAGACTAGCCGGATGCAGGGTGAACTAGCATCGTCTGGCGGTACGGTCTGGCCCTTGCCCATGATCGTCCGAGGGTTGGCTCTCCATGTTGATGGTTGCCCGATCGCAGCCAGGTCATGGAACGGCAAGTCCTATGCGAACGTGATGGATGATTGCACCGGTTGTCAGCACCTGCGTGGGATCGAGTTCGCCGATCAACCTGAGCCCGATCCGCTTGATGAGGAGGAAGCCGAGCCGGACGAACCGTTCGAGCGTCCCGAAGGCGGGCACGTGTTGTGCGGCGGGTTCTGGTGACCAGTACTGAAGCGGGTTAACCGGGCCGCTTCGTCTCGTGAGGTTGTGTGATAATGATGGCCACCGCGACACCACGACGGCCACGCAAGTCAGCCAGTAAGTCTCAGATCGGCGGCATGCTCCTTGAAGAAGCGGCGCTGTTTCTGTTGGAGGGCTCGGGATACACAACGGTCAGCCTTGCGGCCACAGATCCCACGCTTGTAGAGCGCCATGGGATGTTGTGTGTCCGTGGCCGTGGCAGTGATCACCAGATCGATGCCATAGCTGATTTCAGCTACGCGCCACCATTCGGAAACCCCCACCGGTTGCTTGTTGAGGCCAAGATGCTCAAATCACGAGTGTCACTCCCTGTGATCCGGAATGCTCTGGGAGTTCATCGCGATGTGTGTGAATTCTGGGTTCCACCGCGAGGACAGCAAGGGCAGCCCCAACGACCAAGACATCACTACCAGTATGCCGTGTTTTCAGCTTCCGGCTTCAGCAAAGAGGCACAGGCATTTGCCTTCGCTCAGGACATTTTCCTGCTGGACATGCAGGGAGCAGGGTTTCTGAAAGAGATAGTTGATGCAGCTGGCGCATTCGCCGAAGTACTAGCAGAACAGCTTCTTCGCCAACCCTCTACCCTTCAGGATCTTCGCGCAGTGATTCGAGGCGAGCTCAGGCCAGTGTTGCGGATGAACGTGGAGGCCCAGCCCTCTTGGGCCCGAACGTTGGGCTCGGCGGATCGTTTTTTCACGGCGTGCAAGCAAGTCGGCAGGGGACTACTAGGGATGCTTCAGTCCCAGTTACCCGTGTTGCTTGTGCCGGCTCCAGACTTACGCATCGACGCGCTACCGTCCCAAGTTGAAGTTCAGGTGTTCTGGAGCGATACGGCATGGATCCTGCGAGACTCTGTTGGGGGGCGAGACTTGTTCAGCTTTAGGTTGCCTGAACAGCTGTGGACCGAGTTTGAACGCCGAGGCCTGCTGAAGCCGGAACACGCCCTGGACTTCAAGCAACAGCACCTGTCCCGGATCATCGCGTGTCACAAGCAGGATGATGGGAGTATGCGGTTCATCTCGTTCAGACTGGACGAAGGTTGGATCGATGCTGTCAAGCGACGACTCGGAAACCCCGCATCGCCTCCTCGCGCGTCGCAGGCTTGAGAGCCGCCGACGCTAGTGCTTCTGCAACTTGCTGTATCGTGCTCCTCGGATGGGGACGGCGTTGTCCCCTGTCCTCCTTTCTGGCTGGTTGATCGTTGAGCCATGCCTTGCCGGCGTGCTCGGCGGTTGCAAGCCGTCGTCCGTCTTCCGTGCTGCGCGTGTGCAGACGGCAGACCCGGGTTCGCGTGCCGCGAACTTGCCGGGCGACTCTGCTTGCAACCGTTCCCCGCGTGCGGGCCTCGACCCGCCGGCACCGGGGGCGGCATGGTCAACCAGCAACAGAAAGGAGTCCGACCATGAACACCAACACCAAACCCCAACCCGTGGACCACGTCCGCATCGGCGCCATCAGCGCCGCGATCTGGGAGAACCAGACCGAGAACGGCGTACGCCACGGTGTCACCATCGAGCGTCTCTACCGCGATGCCGAATCCGGCAAGTGGAAGTCGTCCTCGACCTTTAACCGCGATGATCTCCTGGTCCTCGCCAAGGTCGCGGACCTCGCCCATACGCGGGTCCACGAGCTCCAGGCCAAGTCGCGTACACAGGGACGCGACGATACCGAACCGGCCGAGAGCCAGTCCACGCCCCCGGCGCCAGCCGCCGGGGGCGCTTCGGCGTCCGGGCGTGATTCCACCGCGGCACGAGCGGCACGGGCAAGATCCCGCGCCGATTCCACGCGATGACCACGGATCCGGCGACCGCCGGATCCACCAAGGCCGACGAGGTCCGCAGGCTCATCGAGCGATCGGTGGACGACCTCGGCTCGCAGCTCGCAGCCGGGAACAGCGCCCAGTTCGTGGCCTTCCTCCGGGCGATGGGGCGGTTCCACCACTACAGCTTCGGGAACCTGCTGCTCATCCTGTGCCAGCGACCGGAAGCAACCCGTGTCGCCGGGTTCCACACCTGGCGGACCCTGGGCCGCACCGTGATGCGCGGCGAGAAGGGCATCGCTATCTTCGCACCCATGATGCTCAAGCCCCGCGGGGACACCGGGGACTCGTCTCCGGAGACGGCTGGGGACGACCGGGAACGCAAGCCCCGGCTGCGGTTCCGTGTGGTGCACGTGTTCGACGTCGCCCAGACCGACGGAGAGCCGCTCCCGGAACCGACCCGCGTCGGCGGCGACCCCGGTGTGTTCCTGGTGCGACTGGAGCAAGGCGTCAGCAGCTCCGGGATCGTGTTGGAGACGGTGCCCCGCGAGCTGATCGGCGGCGCCGAGGGCGTCTCCAAAGGCGGGGCCATCGCGCTCCGCGAGGGACTGTCCCCGGCGGAACGGTTCGCGGTGCTGGCCCACGAGTGGGCCCACGAGATCCTGCACCGCGTGCCCGCGGAGGAGCGGCCCGACAAGGTGGTCCGCGAGACCGAGGCCGAGGCGGTGGCGTTCGCCGTGTGCCAGTCGATCGGCCTGGAGACGGGGACGGCGGCGGCGGACTACATCCGGCTCTATCGCGGGAACCGCGAAACGCTCGCGGCTTCGCTCGACCGCATCCAGAAGGCCGCGTGCATCATCATCGACGCGGTCCTCGGGGAGACACCCCAGCCGCGGGTGACCGAGCATGCGTCTCACGAATCCCGGATCCCTGCCCCGGCGGCGGCCGTTCTCGCCGCCGAACGGAGGCAGCGATGAAGCCGGAGCCCGAAGTTGTGGAAGTGGACCCCGCCCGGCTCGCGTCGGGGGTGTGGGATCACGAGCGGGACGACTACGTCGGGGAAGGAGACATCCAGGGCTCCTACTCCGCCGACCGCATTGGGATGGGTCAGCCCATCCGCCGACCGTTCAAGTGGCGGGGCGGACTCTGGGTATGCACCGGCTCAGCCCGCATCGCGTCCCCGGCTGGCTCAGAGGCGTATCGGTTGGTCGATCCGGCCGCGTTCCCGGGAGCACCGACCACCTACTCTGAGAAAACGCAGGACGCTGAGGCGGCCCGCAACGATCCCCTTGGCTTCTACCACGGCATGACCGTTCGTTCGGGCGGGAAGTCGCTCATCCTCTGCGGCCCTCCGGCACTGTTCATCCCGGGTCGTGCCACGCAGCCCGATCTGTTCTCGGCCATCGAGCGGTCCCGGTCAGCGCGCTGACGGTGATCCCGTCACCGCAGTGGAACGTGGCCGCGGAGCCCTGCTGGGGTCGGTTTCCGGCGTCACTTCTTCGCCTTTCGTCGTTGTTGAACGCTGCGATGGTCCTGCCGATGTGCTCAGCGGATTCAAGCAGCCGTCACCTTCCGCGGCGTCGGCCCAAGAGCCGGCCGCCTTGTGCAGGCGATCCCCGTGCAGGCACGGCGGCCCAGGGCTTGACTCCGCCTGCGCTCATCGGCCGCGGCGGACCATCGTTCAACAACCCGTGAAAGGAGAACTACATGCCAATGTCAACGACCAGCAGGACCACGCCCACCCCGAACACTCGCCGGACTCGTCTGTGCCGGATCACCGTCGAGATGACCGACGACACGCCCCAACAGCCAAGCCGGATGATGGTGCAGTTCGAGGTGTCCGAAGTGGTTGCGAAGCAGTCCCCGGAACGCATCCGCAACGCATTCGAAACGGTGTTCATCGCGCTTCACGAGCACCTCTTCGAAGGGCGGGCGCCCTGGGAAGTGATCGACCAGGTCAACTAATCGTTCGGTCTCTGGACGCAACACCGGGTCGCTGAGCCAGCGACCCGGCCCGTCATCGTTGAGGGGACGCCTTGCCGGTGCGGGGACCACCCGCCCCGCCCGGCGGGAACAGTGGTGGGGTCAATTGGGGGCACGTCCCAAGCACCGTTCCCGCTAGCAGGATTCCTGGCCATGAGGTCCGCAGCTCGTCTATCCCCGGCAGGCACATCAGCCCAGGGTGTTGGAGTCCAGTCACGGGTATCGTGTTCGGATTGGGAGTGTGTGATTCTGACGCCACTCGATGGCTGTCCCCGGTCGATTCAGGCAGGTGTTGAGGGTGAGGTTCAGGAGCCTGGCTGATCATTCAGACGTCTTCCCTAAGCGGGGTTAGGCGGCGGGGGGTCGCCAGCGTTCGGGCGAGCAGAACCGCCCGGTTCAGGGGGCGGCATTGCCACCCCCGCCATGCCTGGTGTGGCAGCGTTTATTGGGGCTCTAGACGGCCCGTCCGGTCAGTGTACGGCTATTGGTCGGGCTGGATGATCGATATTCGGCCTTGATATCGATCATGAAACGTGCCATTATTGATCGATAAAGAGCAAGCATATCGATCAAAAAGTACTCCATTGATGATCGATATGGAAAGGCGATATCGATCATGAAGCGGTGGAACTGGCAGCAATCCGACTGGCCGAAATTCACTTGGGATGCCAAGCGGCTGGCCAAGGCGGAGCAGGAGTTCCTGGTCCGCGGCGGGGTACTGCTGGGCACGATGGGGCATCTTGACGAGCCCGACTCGGGCGCCCTCCTCATCGAGGCCATCACCACCGAGGCGCTGACCACCTCCGAAATCGAGGGCGAACTTCTCGACCGCGACAGCGTCCAGTCCTCCATCCGGCGCCAACTCGGACTGGCTACAGACCCCCTCCGAGCCAAGCCCGCCGAACAGGGGATTGCCGAGCTCATGGTGCTGCTCTACCGGACTCCCATGGAGCCCCTGAGCCACGCCATGCTGTTCGGGTGGCACCGGATGATCACCAAGGGGCGGACCGACCTCAAGGATGTGGGCCGCTACCGCACTCACCCCGAACCCATGCAGGTGGTCTCAGGGAAGATCCACGACCCCACGGTGCACTTCGAGGCGCCGCCGTCGGCGGCGGTGCCCGAGGAAATGGAGCAGTTCGTTGCATGGTTCAACCGGACTTCGCCGGAAGGGGAGGCCCCCCTCCCCGCCATGACGCGGGCGGGTCTCGCCCAGCTGTACTTCGTGTGCATCCATCCCTTCGAGGACGGCAACGGTCGCATTGCCCGGGCCCTCGCCGAGAAGGCTCTCGCCCAAGGGCTCGGTCGGCCCACCTTGACCGCCCTTGCCGCGACCATCCTTGACCGGCGGCGGGAGTACTACGGCGAGCTTGAGCAGGCCAACAAGCGGAACGAGGTGTCGCGCTGGCTGGCGTGGTTCGCGGGGGTGACCCTCGAGGCCCAGTTCCGGACCCAAGCCCATGCCGAGTTCATTCTGGAGAAGACCAAGCTCCTTGACCAGCTCAAGGGGCAACTGAACCCGCGGCAGGAGAAGGCCCTCCTCCGCATGCTCCGGGAAGGGTCCAAAGGCTTCGAGGGTGGGATGACCGCCGGGAAGTACGTGGTCATCACGGGGACAACCAGTGCGACTGCCAGCCGTGACTTGGCGGACCTAGCGAAGAAAGGAGCACTGGTTCGGAGCGGGCAGAAAAAGGGGGCCAAGTACGGCTTACCAATCGCTAGCAGACGGCATCCTCGCATCGTGATTACCGCGGGTGGCGAAGTCCACATGGCTACTGATTAAACCGGAGTGAACGATGCGCGGGAAGCGGAGCGACCCTTGCTCTCTTCTGGACGTTCAAACCGGCGATGGCCGCCATTTGCACCGCGCGGAGAGCGATTCCGCGATCCGCGCAACTTTCGCGTCGTCAAGCACTGGCGACGTTTGAATCTCGATCTCGATCCACTTCCGGAGCGCGTTGTCGTTCAGCACCCATACGTCAGACTCCCGGGCGGTACCGACCGACTGAACAAACCAGCCAGGAAAGAGCACAACCGGCCGGAAGGTCGTACGCAATCCGGTCGACCGTTCCACGTATCGGGCAACGTCTGCGGTGGCGGCTCGAGCTTGTTGAAGAGGATCGCGATCCGGGGGGAACCCGTCGACGAGCACTCGCTTGCCGTCGAACGTGACAACAGCGTTCTTTGCTCCCTCGACTCGCTTGCTGCGTGTCTTGGTCTCAATCACGAACACACCCGCGCGGCTGACAACGACGTGGTCGATATTGGGTCCGCTGCCGTCTGGCTTCACTCCGTTGGTTGATACCGCATCTGGTTGTAAATCGTGGAACAGGCAGCAACCGAACGCTGTGAGCGATTCCAGCGACTGGGCGACTGCAATCTCTCCTTCCAGCCCGAGTCGTTCGAGGCGGGCTTTCCGTATCTCACTTCGGGTAGACCACGCCGCCATCGCGAATCCGACAAAGAGCAGCAGCATCATGTGCCAGCCGAACGCCTCGTGCTTGATGAGTCGAAGCAAGGCGTCGAAGACCACACTGACGAGGATGCCCATCGCCATCCCCGACCAGATCGCGATTGGCGCGAGCCGCTCATTGAAGAACGACTCCCACAGTCCCTGACCGGGAAGGCGCTTGATCTCACGATGGTGCAGGGGGGAACGTTTCTCAGACGTCTTGGCACAAGTACGAAGCATCTGCAAGAATATACCAAGGGTCAGATGGGCTTCTGCCTCAAGCTCTGATCAAGCCAGTTGGATTTGCGATTTTTGGCTGAATCATGTCAACCCTCTCTCACGATGATTGCCCGCGCACTGTAGTCGTGGATTCAGATCGGGGGCTCGCTTTCGCCACGGCCCACAAGTGATACCAAGGGAGTTGGCGGTCATGTCCATTCGGATCCCTTTCTGGGCCCGTTTCGGATCGGTAGCCTAAGGGAGCGGCAACCAGAGAAAGGCGAATGGCAAAGGGAACGACCAAATCACGGACCGGCACCCGGAGCACTCAGTTTGAAAGCCAGAGCTCACACTCTGGTTTTCCCAAGGAAATCATAGCGCTTTCCGACACCCCCAGCTGTATTCCCAGCAGCCGAGGCGCCAGCGGGTGCGACTCGTTGCGAGATTGGCTGGCTCAATGCCCGGTGGACCTGACAGACAGGGGACGGTGGGCGATGCAATGCGACGCCAAGAGATTCGCGTCGGGGCGGCCGAACTCGTGCCCACGCTGCGGAAGCGCAGAGCACATAAGGGTCGAGGCAACGCCAAACGATTCCCGCGTGAAGCGCGACGGCACCCGGCTCCGGCGATCGCTGTTACTTCATGCGCTTGGCGTCGAGTAGCTGCTCGTATTCATGCTGCTGTCTGAACCCCGGGTGCCGACCATCCATTCGGTCCAAGGCCCACCGTGCATGCCGCGTTGCGTAGCCATCCTCCGCTACGGCAAGCGTCAGAAGTGGCATTTCAAACCTCCCAATCTCTGCAACCGGCGCGCGATCCACGATACGCGCCGCCCTTTCGCGGACTTCGGGTGTGCTATCTGCAAATGCCCCCAGCAATAGAGGCTCCAGTATTGTCCAATCCTTGATCTTGTCACAGGCCCAACACAGCGCCGTCTGTCGCACCTGGCCGGACTCAGCGCGGTTCTCATAGATGCGATCCAACAGCCAATGTGTGATTACAGGTGATTCACACTGGCCAAGTGCTAATGCACACCAGTCTCGAATGAGCACGGCCTCATGGCAAACTCCGTTCACCATTACTACAGCCAAGTCCGTAGCCCGGCTCGACACGCGGGGATCTGACGCTTGCGACAGTTGGGTTGCCCAATCCGTCGCAATGGAGGCTACCTCCGCGCCTTGCCATCGCGTCAATACAAACGCCATGCTCTCTATGAAATTCTCTAGCTCGAATATCCGAATCGCCCGAAGCGCATGGAGGCATAGGATCCAAGAGCCTCGCTCCAACAATCGCTTGAGCTTGGGGAGGATGTCGAATTCTTCTCGATGCGCGGAATAGACTATGTGTTCAATGACACGAATTGACAACTCCTCGTCGCCGTCTGCCAGCACCGCAGCAAATCTCTCCGTTGCTCTTTGCGGAATCGCGAAGGTGCCAGAAGCTCCGAGCCCGGGCAGCGCTTTGCCCGACGTGTGGCGCACGCTATCTCGTTGATCATGTATTGCCAAATCACACAACAGATCAATCCACGGCAACGCTTCGCTCTCAGATTCAAATGGATATTCAGCGGTGCTTGACTCTTGTTCCCAATGATGCAGCGCTCCGAGCACAAAGACTATGGTTCGTGCGTGCTGCTCGTCAGCGTCGCGCACGAATGCGCGGATCTTTGGAATGGCCACTTCAGGCGGCAGACTCAGCAGCACTCGTGCTGCGGCAGCAAAGGAACCGCGAGGCCGTTCCAGCTGGCCAGCGCGTATGTCTTCCAGAATTGAATCCACGCACTCCGATGCCGGCCGTTGCAAGTGCACAACCGCGCGGTGGATCGGCGGATGTCGCTCTTTGTCGCTCATCCAGTTCGCGATGTACGATTCTGAAAGGGACACGCGAAATCGCGCGACATGACTCGCAAACTCTGTGTAGAACCGTACTTGTTCCAATGTGTAGCGGTGGTTCTGGCGCACGACTAGCGGCACATGATGCAACCAGAGGCGACGCTTGCGCACAAGCCAAATGGTGCGTGACTTGAGTTTCAGAAGTGGGTACTTCGAGTACGCCAATAGGCGTACGAGCAACATGAGCCTCTTCACAGTTGATTCAGAGATGTCGAAGTACGACAGCCACATTCGTCGGCTTACCCACTGAAACAGTTGCCCAAGAATCACTTCGCTTGTGATCTCGTCGGAAATGTCAATGAAGTGCTGTACGATCTCGGCGAATGAAGCATCCAGCTTTATGGTTGCCAGAAAGCGGCTAGGTCGCATCCGCTGTCCGGCGGCAGCACACAGGTGGGCTCGATAGGAAGTGTGCTGAAACGCTACAGACGTGCCTTCCCCAGTGAGCAATCCAATGCGTTTCATGGCGCCAATGAACTGAGAAGCCGTTTGACCCGTCCCACCATCGGCTTTGACGATGCCAAGGATCTCTAGCTCCGTAAGCGTGCTGCTGTTGGACTCAACCATTTTTTGAGCGATGGAACCCAGCCAGAGCATCGCTTCGGTTGGTCTGCAGGGAGGATGGTCGGCGAGCTCCAGATATCGACGCACAGCGCCGCTGAGCACTCTCCGATAGATCTCTCCCACACGCAGCGCACCTCGGTCCAGCTCGTCGTGCTCCATCGCCATTGCGAGAAACCATGCGTACATGGGCGCGCGAAAGGGTGTGAGTTGTTGGGCGTCGCGCAGTAGTAAGAAAGCCTGCCGGCCTTTCGGTCGTCCGAGGTGCTCGGTGAGTACTTGTTGAACCGCTGTGTCGGCAAGCGGTCGCACTCCCAATCGGACGATACCTGGAAGTCCGCCATCGCTCTCCTGGCTGACAATGACAAAGCGAAGCTCCGGCCATGCAGCTGCGAGGTCTTTAATTGCCGCAAGGATTTGCTTGCGCTTAGCCTGACAGTCATCCAGCCCGTCAATGAGTAGCACACAGTAACCGCTTTGGAGCCACCGCTCCAACACGTCTCGGGAACAGACGAGACCGCGCGCGTGTACGCACCGCAAACACAGTTCAACGAGATCGTCTGAAAACTGTGCGAGCTGGAGATGAATGGGGAGTCGAGTTGATTCATGAGCCGTCGGGTCGAGTTCACGCCAAGCAGCACTGAGCACGCACGCTGCATGCTGCAGCAGGACCGATTTGCCAGCACCACTCGGCCCAGATATCCAGACTCGGCGATGCTGCTTCAGAGCTCTGTCAATGCTCAGCGTGCTCAGCTCGGCGGACGCACCCCGCGGACTGTCTCCATCGACCGGCTGCGATGGACTTGATGGTGCAACTGGGCTTGGCTCCTCGTTAGTGAGTGGCATCAGTTCCACCGGGACGTGGCCAGAGAGCGCACGGGAAGGTTGCGACAATATCGAGAACGAACCCAGCTCAAGCTGTACCGACTCGATGTACTTCGAAACGGACTGGCCAGCAGCCACAGTACCGGCACGGACATCATGAAGGCGAACACGCGAGACGAGTTCTGCCGGCAACGCATCGCAGAGCGCGGCCCAGGACAGTGTGCCGCCTGCGCGGTGACGTGCACAGTTCGAGACTATCAATTGCCATAGCAGGCTGGCCTTGTCCCGATCTGCGTCGTGGCACACTGCCAGGCACATTGAGTGTGCGTCGTTAAGGGCAATTGGAGGCCGGCACAAGAAGTCCAGATGGAACAACCGCAAGCGGGAGATTAACTCGGTAACTTCTACGTCATCGATGTGCCGACCGTCGGCGAGTTCCTGTGGACATCTCAGACTGTCAAACAGCCTACGCCCAAGTTTGTTCGAGCCTGTCGCGTAATCCGCCGCAACACGCTGTGGTGCCGTGTTACGCGTTGCATGGCTGAGTCTGTGCCACGCGTGATACAGCGAGGGATCCAATCGTGATGTCACAACACCGAGCAAATCTGTTACGGGAGAAAATGGGTTCCCAGCCTCGCGATCCACCAGCCATTGTTGCCACAGTCGAGTCACAATCTGTTGGTCAAATCCCCTCGTGCACACGGCGCGGTTGCTTTTTAGGGTGAGGGCGATACGACCTGGTTTGGGCTGTTGAAATGTGATGAGTAGATCATCGAAGTGCCAGCCTGAGGCTCGGACTTGCCAATCAAGAGCCTCGATGTGGTGGAAATCCGGACGGTAACGCGCATCGTTGGCGAGCATTACGCACGCGAAGTATGCGGCCACGCAGTCCTCATAGTGAAAACCTGATCCTCCTGAACTCTCAACGGCTGGAAGTGGAAACCTCATGCTGTCGTGCTTCCATTGGACTCAGTCGGCATCCGGTAGCAAATCACGTTGCGCCAAGCCACATTCTACACGTCAAGCGGGGTGACGCGGCCTGCTGCTTTTCGAGGTAGACAACAGCGCCATGGACGCAGTTAGGATACCTGAGGATGATGATGAACGATTCTGCGTGTGCCGAATGTTCCCTCCAAGTATCGCCTGTTGGCTTCGGACCGGGCATCAGAGACTCACACACCGGCGGGGCCGCGATCCCGCACCTCGAAGGCTTGTGACTCTGTTGGCTAGGTTCCTGGATTGAGGAAACAGTGATCCGCGATGAAAGCAGATAGTATTCGGTGAGCACATTCCAGGCGCCTTTGCTCGTGGCGGTCATGTCACTGGTTTCGGATGCGTGCCTCGGGAGTTACCATGTTGGATTTAAGCACGCATGACCGAATCATCATCTCTACGGATGGAGCACGCGGCACGTACCTCACGTGCCGAGGGAACAAGTCATCGGCGTCAAGGATCTCCTCAGCCGAGCGGGTGTCCACTGCTCGGTTGCGGAGGACGCCATTCGGTTGACCGGGGAATCCGCGGCGGACGTGATTAATCTTGGAAACGCAGACCCTGAAGCCATACGGGCGCTACTTGACCAAGCGGTTGTGCGAGTCTCCTTTATTCTTGTGAACGGTGGTTCTCAACAGTACTACGAAGGATACGCTCTGATCGAACGCTATGACCGCCTTCGTCGGCAAGGCCTCGACGGCAAAGCACTCGTGCATGAACTCTTCTCGGATGATTGGGGTCCTCCACCGGTTGGGATAACGCTCGAGGGCAAGCGGAAGGGCGACCTCGATTTCAACGTCTACATCCCGTATCGATGATCACCGGTCCTGACGTCTCGCGCGATAGGCGCACGTGCGATCTGTGGACGCCTTCCTGCAATCCGCTAGAAGAGATGCTCTCGAACTAGAGCCTGGTTATGGGATAGACTGCTTTGATGTTGGCGTTGAAATAGATCCCGTGCGAGGACGCACTCATCAGTGCGTCGTACACGGATTGCGGAACTCCGGCGTATTGATATACCTCACCCTTTGTGAACTCAATCTCTAGCGTGCTTGAGGAATCGTCGTAGCCGATGGAGACGATGTTCGACGACGAGACCGGTGTGCGTTGCATCGTGGTCCTCTCTATTCAAGCGGTAGGGTCCTGGGTTCGCCACGCCTCGACAACCGACGCGTAATCTTCGGGTGCAAGCAATTCGGTCCATCCGATCCTCGGCGCGCGACTACCGTCGGTGGCTGTGTCCGCCACTACTTTAGGATCGTGGCTGTCAGGTCGTCTGTCCTTCGATGGCAGGTCGAATATCGCTCTCACCGGAAGATTCACGGCTTCCCCAACAATCAGAGCTTCGCCCGTTCGCAAGATCGGCAACATCGCAAACAGTCCCTCAAGGCTATCGGAAGAACACGATTGCACGTGCCCTCGGTCTGCCTCATTGGTCAAGCGAAGCGCGATGGTCGTGCCGCATTGAGACAGGATTGTGGGATCGATTTCAGAGGGGCGTTGGCTGACCAGCATGAGTCCGACGCCGTACTTTCGCCCCTCCTTTGCGATCTGTCGTGCCGCTTGGCCGGCCTTGCCCTTGGCACTGTCGCCAAGATAAGCGTGGGCTTCTTCCAGTACGACCAGCAGAGGACGATCTCTTCCACCCTCGGGCTTCCGTCTTCCCCAGAATAGTGCGTCGTACAGGATGCGGAGCATCGCACCTACGAGATCATCGAGAACAGATTTGGGAATACCTGAAAGATCAAACACCGAGATAGGCTTCGCCGATCCGAGCCACAGCGCGAGCAGTGCATCAAGGTCGCTCGCGGTGCTTCCGTCTTTCGCTACCGACCAAGGTCCAGGTGCGAACAGAAATCTCATCCTTGGATCACGCAGCTTCACTTCAAGATAATCTAGGTGCGTGCGCGGCAGGCCCGTGTACTGTCCCTTGTTGATTTTTGGCTTCGCTTCCGCACTCACATCTACCGCCAGAAACTTCGGTCGCGACAGCGTGTCGCTGTCTCCTACGACACTGACTGCCGGGGTTCCTTCCTGCACATATGCGCGCGTTGCTGTGCTTTGATTCTGGTTCTCGCTTACAGTGTGGGTGGCGCATTGTAGTGAATAGAGGTGCAGCCACAACTCGCGAACGGAAAACGGCAAAGGCGTGTCGATGGTGACGTCTGAGTCGGGCAGGCCGTGAGCGTTCGCCCCTGGTTTGCCTGTCCTGCGGTTCTGCAAAATCCATTCTTGTGTGAAAGCCAGCGGAATCCCGTTGAGAGGACCCATCGAGAGGGCGATGAACTCGTCGGCTGTCAGCGCCCAGTAGGGGATATGGAGCTCATTTTCACCATTGGCGGTGTCCGCGCCGACGCGAAACACGTTGGCGCTATCTCCAAACGCCTTGGCATACTCTCCATGCAGGTCAAGCAACACGATTCGCGCTGCAGGGAACTTTGTCTTGTCGGAAATGGTCGAGAGCAGCCGGGCAACCGCGGTAGACTTGCCTGCCCCGGTGCTGCCGACGACGGCGCTATGGCGCGTCAGCAATCGATTGAGGTCGAGATACGCTCGAATGCCTTCTGCACTCGCGACTCGGCCGATTGAAACGTGCGACTCTGCATCAACTGGAGCATAGACTGAACGAAGGTCCGACTCGGTAACGACATGTACAGCGTCGCCGATGGACGGATACTGAGAAATGCCTCTCTCAAATCTGCCGCCGCGACGCCCCTCTCCAACCAACTCGACCCGAAGCCATCGGGTTTCAACTTGCTTGCCAGCGTCGATGGGTGCAGGTGCTGCTCCGGCGCCAACCTGGGCCACGATTCCAAACAGATCGACATACCCGGCAGGGATTCGCACAAAGCTGCCAACTTGACCGACGCGATAGCCCTCGCCTCGATGAAAAAGCAATCCGTGTGCGGTCGCTTCATCGAGCTTGACGCTTACACGAGGACCGGTGACATCTTCAACGGTGCCCAGTTTCGTCGGATCAGGGGCGGGTCGCGACATTGTCGATCTCGCTCCTTCCACCGTAGAGCTGCTCCAAGAACAGCGCAAAGTAGTGAAAATCTCCAAGCCGGCAAAGTGTCGGGGCAACTGAGCCCGTGGCAGCAGGTCCGCTGTCGAGCCACACCTCTGACGGGTCCGCCAGGGTTGGCAAAGGGCCGTACTTGCCGCTGCGTGTCCCAACGACCGCTCCATCATGTGCCAGGACAGTCATGTTTGGGTGAGCGGAAGCGAGTCTGATTAGTTCCGGCGACTCACTCAGCGACTTGTACTGCAGCGCGAAACACTGAGCCGAGGGGTTGCCGCGCAACCCGTCCAGGAGCACCTCGTTGAGATGCTCGTCTGAGAATGAGTAACCGCACACGACAAGGACCGGCGGCCCAAAGGATGCCCGAGGCCCCGCGATGCGGAAAAAGGCTCGCAGGCGGTCAATCATCGCGAGGTACGGCATTCGGCGACTTTGGTCATACTTCAGGTGCGACGGATAGATCATCGCTTTTCCCTTGGCGGCTCGACCCTGCGCGCGGAATACATCGCCGTCATCACGCAACTGCCAGTTGATCGAGCCGTGCAGCTTCCAGAGACGTGCCCAACGGCGGGGTACCGCGTCTTGCTCGATGGAAGCGATGTCGAAGAATGGCTCACGAGAACCTACGAAGCCGTCAAAGTGCGGAATGCGCTGCCGCTCAAACGCCTCTTCGATTAGCAAGTCGTAGTTCGGCGTGAATATGTCCACCGGCGCGGACCGTTGCACGCCGCCGACCCAGGTTGCAAGCCGCGTGTACGAGCAAATGTGTGGCGGCAGTGACTTGCCAACCTCGGCCGAAATGAGATCGCACACAATGTCGTCAAGCGTCCTGAATCGCTCCTTGTCAATGCCGTCCAGGGGCTTCGTCCCTTTGCGGCCTGTGATCGCGCGAAGCTCAGTCAGAATGTTTTCGACGTTGGGACTTGCGTCACCTCCGTCCCTGCATGCCTGCACCAGGGAATTCCAACATGGAACGCTTTTCTTGTCGGCAGCGAGCGCTCCATCCTGGGCTTGGAGACTTGCGTACAGGTTCGTGGTGAGCTTGGCAACGTCTGGAATCAATCCGAGACTCTTCTCATCCTTGTCGTCGTACACCCCCAACGGGCAGCCGGCCCCGAGAAACAGGCCGATGCGAACCCTGTCTGACTGAAGCGCATCCCTCAAAAGAATCGCCTGGCGTTGCAGGTCCGGATTGTACGTCGGCTTGCTGGGTGCGGGAGGTGCGGCCAGCGGGGTTGCAGCCATGGAAGTTGCGGTCGATGGTGCAGCAGTCATTTGGGTTCCTCACTAGCGAGGGGCTGGGGCTCCAGAGCTTTCATCTCCAAGCCCTCGATTTGCTGCAGCGTCGACCCCGCGATCGCTTGCAGCTCGCCGTACATTCCCACCGTCGAGGACATCACTCGCTCGATTTGCTTCGCACGCTTCTCCCATTGTTTCATAATGACCCGACGCTCCGTGTCTAGGTCCTGCTGCATGGTCGTGAACGCATCTTTGAGTGCCTCTACGCGCTGTCTAAACTGGGGGCCCGTGAGGTACTGGTAGAGGACTGCCATCTTGTCCTGCTGTCCCTCCGTGGCGCGGCGAGCGAGCGAGGCTTCTGTAAGTGCGAGTCGAAGCGCCGCCGCAAGCGGAATGGCGAGGGATGGCGTGCACACCCATACACCGTCCACTTCGCCAAAGGTGTCGATCCCGGAAGGCATCGCCTGTGTCACGATTACGGCCAGGTCCGCTTTGGCCGTCCGCTGGTCTTGTTTGAGCTTATCCGGCCAGGCCGTGGACCAGTTCTTGGTGCGCTTGGATTCCCACAGGATCGTGCCGCACGGCTGGCCCTGCGCGCCCAGCACGCGGTGGACTGTGTCGCCGCCAAACTGCCCCTTTGGAACTGGCTCAATAGTGTCGCGCACGAACGCTTCTCGCAGCCGCCTTTCCAAGTCTAGTTCCTGTACCTCGCCCTGCAACTGCTGTGAACCCTGCTCGGCTCGATGGATCGCGTCTTGCAGCCTAGTCTGGAGGTCCGAAATGGTCTTGTCCTTCTCCGCCAGCCGCATCGCCGCAGACTCGTCCGCACTTCTCTTCATCTGCTCCAGACGTGGGCTCATCAACTCGGTCGCCCTCTTCTCGACGTTGAGGTCAATCTCTCGAATCTTGTCGTCCAGATCACGTTGCTTTCGGAGTGCGGCTGCATGCGCCGCTTGCGCCTCGACGAGCTTGGCGTCATTCTCCTCGACTGTTTGACGGAGTGCGGCCAGTTGTGCATCACGGGCTGCCAGCGCGTTCTCGATGCGCTGCTGAGATTGGAGCTCGTACTCTTTCGCGAGTGTGGATCGCATCTGTTCCACCATCGGCGCTGCAAGCGTCTCGTTAAGCTTGAAGGGCTTATGGCAATGAGGGCATTCGATGGTCACGTCGGTCATAGGTTTCCCATCATGATGCGATGAATCAGTTGCGCCGCCTTGGATGCGGTAGACTTGAAACGTTCCGACTTCGACCACAGCGGTATTAGCCTCGAATCGACACGGGAGGGCACGCGGGCTGCGTAACGAGCTTGAGCACTCCCGCGCGAGCGGTCCCATTCTAGTTGCTCTCAAGATCTCCAAATCACGCGGCCGAGCGTTGGGGAAATGTACTGGAAAGCAGGGCCAGAGGCTAAGTCTCAGCACACCGCCGGCAAAGTCCCAAGTGGTACGGTGCCCAGATGACCATTTCCATCCCCTGGATCAAGCTGCAGACCTACTCCGCTCGCAGGCACGACATCGGGCGAATGGTGCCGAGATGCTGGGCTGACTTGCTCGCGAGTGCCCCTTGGACCCGTTCGGTGTTCTGCATGCAGAACAGCTCCAACTTCTCCATCCGCTGCTTCAGCCGGGTGAGATAACCCCGCAAACCCGCCTCCGTCACCACGTCGATGAACCAAGCAACGTGGCGGCCCTTCCAGATGGCCTTGCGGATGTAGTGGACATGTTCACGCGGCTCGCGTCCCTGACCCTCGGGACCGAGCACGCTGGAAAGCAACTCGCCTTCAACAACCAGGAGCGGTCGGATGAACATCAGCCATCCACCCATGAATGCGGACTCGATCTGCCACGGCAACACACACTTCTCCGCGGCTGCTTCTGCGCGATTGACGAGTTTCTCAAGGGTCGTGTGGATGTCGTGCCGTTGGCTCGTCACGAAGTAGGGCTGGCCTTTCTTGTCCTGCTTGCGCTCAAAGCCGTTCCATTGGGTTGCCACGTCGGGTCGGGTACTCCACCAAGACACCTCTGCGTAATCCTCAAGCCGTCCGAAGCCGGAAGATCCCGGCGGGTCTTCAAGGTAAAGCGGAAAACCGAACAAGGTGGGCATCGCCCCGCACTCCACATATGTGGATGGCTTCTCGTAGAAGATGAGGGGTGTTTCGGTTCGGACGCACTCAATGTACAACTCGGCAATAATGCTTGGACAGATCCGCATCCGATCTGTGGTTTGCGGCTCGGCCCAGCGGGCAAAGAAATCGGTTTCACGAGCCTTGCCGGATACTGGATCGGTCATGGGGGCATTAGCGCTGACTTCCAGGAGCATTTCGTGGCATGTGGCCTCAACACGTTGCTCCAATGGGTACCCCGAGCGAGCGATGGCGTCATCGAGGAGCCTGTCCTGGTCCTGCATGATTCCTTCCTTAGCGCGGTTATCCATGGTCACAGGTTATGCGGGGGTCCTTTGACCGGTGGCCCCAACTACAGGAAGACAATAGGTATGGTCCCGGGTGGGCGATTCGGCGCACCGAGGGAGGGCGATTCGGCGTGGACAGCTTCGGCTTTCCCGTCGCCTATCCACAGGCTGGGAGTGCGAACCGATCCTCGGCACGCTGATCCGCGTCTTTGCGAGCGGCGCTCGCGAGCGGTAGAGCGTCAACTCTCTGATCACCTCTTCAATCTGAGCGTCAAGATACACGGCCCTCGCCTGCCGCAACGCATTCTGAAACTCCTTTTTGATATCCTTGGATCTGGTGTAGTCCGATCCGAACTGCTCAATGAGATTGGACCAACTCAGCCGGACGCCGGTTGGTTTGTTGATCTGGCGCAGCCAGTGCGTGAGCCAGGTGTAGATGTCGAGTGCCAATGGCGAGTGCTTCAACGCGCCTAGCACGCGGTAATCAAGTGGAGCCGCGTGTTCGAGTACTGTCGTGAAGATGTCCGTGGAGAGTTTGAGTCAACTGAGGCCATCTATCTCAAGCCCGCGGGTTCCGCCAATTACAACTTGTCCATACAGGACTGCTGACACCGTTTGACGCGACTTTGGCGCTGCCTGTCCTTACAACCCCGGCCAGCATGCCATGACATTCCACGCCGGGTCGCATGCGACACAGGCTCCGTTGTGGCAGGCGAGCAGTTGGCGGGGAAGGAGCTGTCGAGAAGGCACCGTGTACTGATCCGGGTCGTCGAGGTCGATGTATGGCTCGTGGAACGACAGTAGCACGAGGGGCTCGTGCGGCGCGCTGAACGTGTGCACTGTACCCTTCGTGAACATCAGCACGTCACGCGAGCGAACCGGAACGGTCCGCACACACTCTTCTGTGATCGAACTGAGTGGTTCGTTGCAGACATGAAAATAGCCTCGGCCCTCAAGAACCATGATGAAGCGGTCTGATCGCTCGTGGGTGTGGAGAGGCAGGTCAACGGCGCCGAACTCGAACCTGAGCTTCAGCAGCGCCCGTGGGTCGTCAGGCTGAAGTAGCCTGCTTCCCAGCCAAGCAGCACCGGTGACCATTGGGCTCTGCTCGAATGGGGCTGACAGCGTGATCGGATGGTCCGCCTCAAGGACCGAGATCAGTCGGCCAAACGAGACACCCGGGCCCGTGCCGCGGATGCGGCTGATGGCAGCCCCTCGTTGCAGGCGGGCATCACCAAGTGCCCTATGGAGCTGGAAGAGGGCGCTCGTGGCCATCGCGAAGATGCCCGCGAGTACGGCCTGTCCGTTGGGCGAGGCGCCAGCAGGGATCCGCAGAGCAAGATGTTCCAGGCCGAGAGCCTTGGTATTCAGCACAGGGGCGCCCTCCATCGCAGAACGAGGCTTGCGCCCATACTGGGCGCAGGACCGGGCGATTTTAGGCTGCGCCCAGAATGGGGACAAGACCGCAGCACACGCACGCGTATCGCCGGCTCTGCGAGTACCTGGCACACCAGAGGGGGGTGGCCGGTCTCACCCAGCGAGCCCTTGCGGATGCCCTCGGACGGCCTCACTCCTACGTTTACAAAGTCGAGCACGCGGAGCGTCGAATCGATCCGGTCGAGTTCGTCGCATGGTGCCGGGCATGTGGTTCTGATCCCGTTGATGGCATCCGCGCCATCGAGCGATCCAAGTCCCGCTGACAACTGAACCCTTTACAACGTCCGGTCATCTGTGCTACCGGCATAGGTGGGGGCCTTGGCACATGACGCAATCAACCCGATCAAACCGGCTGATGCCGGTGCGCGATCGAATCGCTGTTCTGACGGAGGAGTACAGGGCCATGTACGGACTGGCTTCCTACCGGCTTGCCGCACTTGAGGGGCGGGTTCCTGTGCTCGGAGCTGCATTGACCGCGTTCCTTGGAAGCATCGCTGTGCTTCCCCCATCCATCCAGGTCGTTCTGTTCTTCGGTCTTCCTGTGGCGCTGTACTGGTTCGTGCGGACCACCGTGAACCACGCGCGTTCGCTGGAGGACGTTCTCCGTAGAATCGAGGAGATCGAGTGCAGCATCAACGAGTTGACGTGCGAGCCCTTGATGACGTTCCAGTCTTCGCATCCCAGCAGGGGTCGGGCGATCGGCGGGCGTGTTGGCACCGGGACGGTGCACAGCACCCTGACCGCCGCAGCAATGCTGCTCGTGGCCTGCAACTACCTGCTTGAGGTGGAGCGGACCGTCCACATCGGCATCGCCGTGGGCTACGCACTCTTCACGATTCTCGTCTTCATCCTGTGCGTCACGGAAGTTGTCGGGCTTGCTCGATACCGGTACCGCAAGAGCTCTGCCATTGAACATGGCTGCCAGCAGTGAAATCGCCTCCTGATCTATCTGGGCCGTGCCCGCCCGAGTACCCCGTGCCTCTAGAGCGATCGCGATACCGTGGCGAGCAGTCCAGCAGCCCATATGTCAGCCGGCGGCGGCCCAGCGGAGGGAGCTGACTCTGCAGGATGGCCGCAAGTGGGGGGGCCGGGGCGGCACTGGTGTGGGCTGGCTGGCTGTTCTGCTGTGGTGGCCAGGGGTGCCGAGGGCCTTCGAGGGGCTGGACTGTACCTGCCGGGGAAACTGTACCCATACGTAATCCAACTATATGTCCAGTTTTTTAGCAATAAAACTTGACAACTTGGCCTTAATGGGCGAAAATAGCGATATGCAGACTGTCCATTCACATCCAGCTCCTCGACGAGCGACCCAGGCCGTCTGCCAGCGGATTGACCGTGGCGGCGAGCGGCTCTGGCGGATGGATGACTTCCGGGACCTGCCCTTCGCAGCGGTTGCCCGGGCCCTGTCGCGGCTTGCCCGAGCCGGCAAGCTCGAGCGGCTGAGCAAAGGGGTCTACTACCGGGGGCGCGGCACCGCCTTCGGCCCAAGCAGGCCCAACCCCGCCGCGATCCGCCGACTGGCCACCAGCAAGCATTCCCTCTTCCCGTCCGGCATCGCTGCTGCCAACCTCCTTGGCTTGAGCACCCAGTCCGCCAGCAGTGGGGAGCTGGCCACGAGCGCCTCAAGTGTCCCGCGGAAGCTGATTGGGCCGGACGCCGTTGTCCATACGCGTCGCCCAGAGGCATGGTCGCACCTCTCCGAGGTTGAGGCCGCCCTGCTGGACTTCCTCCGCCGTGGCGGCCGGACAAGCGAACTCACGCCCGAGGACACGATCCGCCGGACGCTCAGCCTGCTTGCCGAAGGCACGCGGTACCAGCGATTGGTTGACGTGGCCGGGACGGAGCCTCCGCGCGTGCGCGCCCTGCTGGGAGCGCTCGGCGAGCAACTGGGCGGACATCCCGGTGCCGTGCAGCAGCTGCGCGATTCCCTCAACCCGCTCTCGCGGTTTGACTTCGGCCTGTTCGCCGACCTGCCCAACGCCAAGGCGTGGCAGGCAAAGGACCGCCGCCCATGAGGCTCTTCGAACACCCCGACTTTGACCAGGCGATCCTCCGCGCCGAGGAGCACTTCAGGGGGCGGGGTCTCCGGCCCGCAGTGATTGAGAAGGACTACTACGTCACCGAGGCTCTGCGGATCATCGCGGAGACCGCGGGCGACAAGGTGATCTTCAAGGGTGGCACCAGCCTGTCCAAGGGGTGGAACCTGATCGACCGGTTCTCAGAGGACATCGACCTGTTCCTCGACCCACTTTCTTTCGCACCGCCGCTGGGCAAGAAGGGGATCGATCGCGAACTCAAACGGCTGCGCGATGCCGTGTCCGGTCACCCTGCCCTGGCATTCGAAGGCGCGGAAAGCCGGACAATCGGCGGATTCGGACGCAGCGACCGGTTTTCGTACGCTGCACGCTTCGGCGGCCCTGGCGAGGTTGCCAGCCGCGTGCTGCTGGAATCGGGCACGGCGAGCGGGCGTGAGCCGACCGCGGACATGCCCATCCGCTCGTACGTCGCCGAGTTTCTTGAGGCCACCGGCCAGACGCTCGGCGCCCAGGACGAGCAGCCGTTCACGATGCGGCTCCTGCACTATCGCCGCACGTTCGTCGAGAAGCTGTTCGCCATCCACGCTAAGGTCGAGCTGGTTAAACGGGAGGGGCGGCCGCTCGGGGGTTACGCCCGTCACTATTACGACCTGTTCCGGCTTGCCGGAGAGGACGAAGTCCTGGCGATGATCCAGTCCCCGGAGTACGCCGCGATCAAGGCCGATTACGACCAGATCAGCCGCGCCAACTTCGCGCGGGACTACTCGCACCCTGATGGCATGAGCTTCGCCACAAGCGATGCGATCTTCCCATCGGGCGATCTTGCCGACATGCTCGCGAAAGAATACGAACAGCAGTGCCGAATGCTGTGCTACGGGCCGTTCCCCACGTGGGAAGAGGTCCAGTCACGCTTTGCGGGTCTGCGGACTCACTTGTAGCCCGGCCGGGGGTCCGGTACCTGGACCTGCGTTCGCCTCAGAGCCCCCTGCCGGATGTGTTGCGGAATGCAGCGAGCGGCGACCGGTCAGCTTGGCGGAATCAAGTCACGCGGCGTTGTGCGAAGGGCTTTGGCGAGCTTCTCGATGGTCACCAGCGTGGCGGCACGCGTTCCATTCTCGATCATCGATACAGCATTCTGCTGCAGGCCCGCCATGGCGGCCAGATCCTCCTGGGACAGGCCGTGTTCAAGGCGAAGGCCTCGCAGCCGCTTCCCGAACCGGATGACCAACTGACTGCGTTTCACTGGACACAGGCTCGCCCGGCGGCAAGAATGCGTCTATGCTGTTTTCGGTATGGACTTGACCTGGAGGGTGCGGCGATGGGCCGGAATCGAGCGCTCGAACTCCCAGACCAGTTCCTGCTGCTCCGCGGGGACGGCAGGCCCGTCGGCACGCGCGTGCTGGAGGGACTGCTGCACCTCGCAGGGGATGCGATGACGCGTCTCAAGGCGACAACGGGTAGTTCGACGGCGCCCGTCGCGGCAGTGGGCCGGCTTCGGGGGACCGGACTCGGCGTTCACTTCTCCCGGTTGGTAGCTGCATTGGAGGCCGAGCATCCGATCCGGATGACCAGCCCGTTTGAAGGAAGCCCGAGGGTTTCGGGTGGGGTCTGGATAGCAAACAGCCTACTCGGGGCAGATGCGGCGCTTGCCTTGGGAGGCAATACCGCCATGGCGAAGCTGCACTGGGACAAGGGAGCGGACGACCTACCGATCCATGTGCATGACTACTCGGACCGGTTCATCATCGTCCTCCAAGGGCGGGGCTACTTTCACGTCGCCGATGGCGATCCGGCGTCATTCAATGGCACCGGTGTCCGGACGGTCCCCGCGCGGGAGCGCGACATCTTTGCTTTTACCCGCGGTCTCCTGCACACGTTCAGCACACTCGACCACCCCATGACCCTGCTGTCTTGCCAACTGCCGTACTTGGAGTTCGAGGATCCCGACCAGTACCGCTTACCGCCTCACCGCTGGACCGCGCGAGAGCACCCCCAGGATGTCTCGCCATTGGTGGCGATTGACCCGGCTTGGTCCCTGATCGCCGGGTGTTGAAAGGCAACTGCCTGGATAAGTGCTGTTGTCGGTGTCGGTTGCGCTGCGCCTCCATCTCACGAATGTCGTTCGCTGCGGGAGCGTCGACCAGCGGGTTTGCGACTGCGGCATGGGAGCAGATGCAGCATATCTAACTGCAGAACGGGCAGGAGAAACTCGATGGCGGCCAAGCCGTCGGTTACCCGGTACCGGTCAGTATTGACCTCACACGAACCGAGACGGCATCGATTGGACCGTGGTGCGGGAGGGTGTGATTGTCCCCGGTTCAGTGCCATCCTCATTGTAAGTTTATTGCTCACCGGTCCTTGCGCGCCGGCGTCCCCTGCTCAGACTGCTCGATACTAAAGATTGGAAGCCCTGTCCTGCGAGACTTTGTGCAGTTTCGACTCGTTGCCTGCACGGAGGTCCACTTTGCTTGTAAACTCCTCTCAGCAACGCGGTGGTCCTGTGCCACTCACGTTGCGCATCATGAATAAGTCCAAGGAGTCACAGCAATGACCAGCAGCGGCAATGCAAGAGTGTGGATCACAGCAGGCCTCTTGACGCTGACCGCCTGTGTCGCATGGGGGCGGCCCCCGTGCGAGCCGGTGGGTTGCACCGGCATCGATGTGCTGCCGTGTGGTCCGTTCTCAATCGGCAACTTCACTCCGAACCGCGATCCGGTATGGGTGATCAACCTTTATGGTGCTAGGTACGACAAGGAGACACCCAGCGGCATCCGGCCGGAGTGGCGTGACTCGGACTTTGACGGCGAGGTCGCCGAAGTGAACGATCCCGATCCCAAGTGGGCCGAGGATGAGATCCCGGATGCGTTCAACTGGCTCATGAGAGAGATGGACACAGGTATATCCCGCGGCTACCGACGCATCGTGCTGTTCCTGCCCGCCGGCACGCTCATCGAGCCGCCAGGGCCCCCGGACGGTGAGCGTCCGATGTCAGCAAGCCAATGGTGGACCATGCCGCAGTGGAAGCGGGATGCCTTCGAGTCGGTCATCGCCGAGTGGATCGACAATCATCCCGACGCCAATGTCTCGGTATATGCCGGCTACCAAGTGTATGACCCTTGCGATCTTGAAACTCTGTCCGCCGCGGACGTCGTCTGCGACGACGGGCTGCCCTTTGGGACCGACGAAATCGATGCCTGCATCGTTTACAACAACGTAAAACCATGGCTCGACATCGGGATCCGCGAATATTGGTTCGACGCCTCAGCGCTCCACCCGGAGGGGTTGCTCAGCATCACGCATGCCGACGAGTACGACAATGTGCACATGGGCGGCGAGGCGGTGCCGGTGACCAATCCGTGCAACCCCGCGAACGCCACGATCGACTTCTACCTTGCCGAACGGGCACCGTGGATGGCCGCGAGGAGGTATTACTTCATCACCGGATTTGCTAATGGCCTGAACGCTTACGGCGCGCTGGCGACAAGCCCGCTCAATCCCACAACCACAGAGATCGGTATGTCGTACATCAGCGACGACGACCTGTCAGCCTCACTGAGTGCCAGCTTGTCGATCGTGGTGAGTGATCGAGTCAAGGGCTTTGTTCCGTGGGTGTGGTACCCCAAGGCGCACGAAGCGGTTGCCAGGGCATACTGGCCCGGAGACTGGGCCGTCGCGACCGATGTCGATGATCTCGGTGTCGAATGTGTGATCGACTTCAACTATGACGGCACCGTCAACAGCGGAGATTTAGCCATTCTGCTCGGCACCATGGGCGCAGGTGGGAGCGGGCGCAAGCTGCACGAGGGGGAGCTTACCGGAGACGGGATCGTTAACTCAAGTGATTTGGCCGACTACCTCGGTCGCGTGTCCAATGGCTGCCCGTGAGAGAACCAATGCACTGACACCGGGGTGAATGCATGAGCCGACAGTTCCAGATTACCCCTGAAATGTACTGACTCCTCAATCACCCCATTCGAGCTTTGAAGTCCATTGCATGCCCCGGGCGATCCTTAAGGGTCCGCCCGGGGCTGTTCGTTGCTTGATCGCGCGGAGGGAGCTGTCGAGCCTCTGGTGACTCGAACTATGCTTGTATTTCTCCGGCGGGTTTCGAGCGCGGGTCGCGCCAGGACACCGCTTCGCGCCCGAGACTGTTCCGCCGCACGGCACTCTAGATGGTCAGGTGAGGTTGCTCCTGAGACATTCCAACGACTGCGGCATTTGCAAGCCAGCTCTACTTCCTACTCTTCGTAGCTCAGGGCCTGATTCATCGCCCTGCTCATGACCCACTGCAGATCCTCCAGAAACGGGTGGAGGTTGCTCCGAGCCGACAGCACCGCCTGTCTCTCTTCGGCGGCTGTGAGGATCGCCTGATCGGCTTCAGAGACAAAGGCCCCTTGGTTGGCATTCGCCGCGACGGCACGCCCACCCATCCAAGAGTGATGTTCCCTCGGACGATCTACTTCAAAGAGCTGACCTTCAACCCCGACGGCAGCATTGTGCCTCTCAGCAACTGCACACCCTGCCACATGGCAGCACAGAGGGGTTCCTGATTCCGCACGCGAACCGATGTGTGCGGCTCTCGCTCAACTCGGCGAGGGCCCTCCGCTGGTGAAGGGCGCAAGGGGGCATGCAAAGCCAGGTCGCTCGTTTCCGATGAACTGCGGGCGGCGGTCGAGGCCTTGATCCCCATTGAGCTGAGGCGGATGCGCAACATCGGCTGTCTCCACCCCGGATCGGCGCTTTGCAACGGAGATTGCCTGCGGTCTTCCAGTCCCCTTCAACGCATCATCGCTCATATATCAGCGTTTTAATTGACATTTATTGACGCATTTGGTACGATAACCGGAGTATGTTCAGGCCTCGCTACCGCATCACCCCCGCCACCACCAAGGCCCTCATGGAGATCGAGGCCAACCGGCAGGCCGTGGTGGAACTGCCCATTGACGTCGGCGTGCTGGCAAGTCTCCGGCAGACCGCGCGGCTCCTGGCCACTCATTACTCGACCCAGATTGAGGGTAACCGCCTCACCCAGGCCCAGGTGCAGGAAGCGCTCGCGGGCGGCCACTTCCCCGGCAGGGAACGCGATGAAGAAGAGGTCCGTGACTACTACCGCGGATTGGAAGAGGTGGAACGGCTCGCCGGTGCATCTGGGCCGTTGGCAGAACTGGACATCCGCCGCATCCACGGGCTTGTCTTCTCCGGACGGCTCACGGCTACCCCTTACCGGGACGGACAGAACGTCATCAAGGATGCGAACAGCGGCGGCATTGTCTACATGCCGCCCGAAGCCGGAGATGTTCCGCTCCTCATGGTCGAGCTTGTGGCCTGGATCAATGATGAACTCGCCAGTGGCGAACTCCCCGCTCCCATCATTGCGGCCATCGCCCATTACCAGTTCGCCACCATCCATCCCTACTATGACGGCAACGGCCGCACAGCGAGGCTCCTGACCACGCTGATCCTTCACAAATGCGGCTACGGGCTCAAGGGCATCTATTCGCTGGAGGAGTACTACGCACGGAACCTTGGCGCCTACTACACGGCCCTTGCGGTCGGTCCGTCGCACAACTACTACATGGGCCGCGCTGATTCCGAGATCACAGGCTTCATTGATTACTTCTGCCGCGGCATGGCGGACGCCTTCACCAAAGTGCGCATCCAAGCGGAGAAGGCATCGGCCCGCGGAGCCGGCGACCTAGCGCCGCTTCTGCGGCAACTCGATCCCCGGCAACGCCGCCTCCTGGAACTGTTCCGCGGCCGTGGCAGCGCCACCACATCGGAGATTGCCGCCCACCTGGGGATCAGCCCGCGAACGGTCACGGCGCTGTGCCGGGAATGGGTCAAGGCTGGGTTCCTTGCCCTGCACGATCCGTCACGCAAGAACCGATCGTACCGGCTGGCGCCGGAGTATGAGCGGCTCGTCATCAGCGCGTCTGCGTGAGAGCGTAACAGCAGGTGCCATGAACGAGCCGGCCATACAGGCCGCCATCGAAGTCTCGCAGAGCCCCGCACACCAGTTCATTCAGACAAGAACGTTGCCCTAGCGCGCAAGCAGTTCATCGCCGCCCCCCGGGTTGAGTCGCGCCGCATCATGTCGTATAACGACTGGCGATCGTGATGCGCCACTCACGAGTCAGGCTGGCAAGTCGAGCGTTTAAGGGGCGCGTCAGTTCCGAACGGTTCAAGGCGGGCACGACTTGACAGGCTTCGTGTGCCCACAGCTTGTACACATGACCAGACAGGGGTTACATCATGCGTCGTATTGCATCTTTCGTCTTGGTCCATGTGGTCTGTCTCATGGGAATCGCGCCCAGGCAAGTGAGCGGGCAATGGGGCAACGGCCTGGCGGCCGGCACGCGCGTCAACGCGGACTACACGCCGAATCCCAACGGGCTTTATCGCTTCTACCCCAACCGCTCCGCGTCGAATGTCTTCAAGTTCTCCGTGATCCACGATGAGTCGCAGCCCAATGATCGCCGGCGCATCCCTCTCGCGGACCCTACCATTGTGCAGCTCAACGGGACGTACTATGTGACCGGGACGACCGCCGCCGCCAAGGGCCAGCACAACTTCGCGATCTACAAATCACAGGATCTCGTGAACTGGCGTCCGCATATGCTGGCGTTCAAGGAGCCCGACACTGCCACGTACAGCGGAATCCTGAAGGGTCCGTTCGTGAACGAGGCGTGCACGGAACCCAAGGCTTACGGAGAGGGTGAAGGCGACATCATCTTGAACGGGCACAAATACCGCGATCTCTGGGCGCCTCAGCTGTACCTCAGCCCGGCGACTCCCAACATCGTGTGGCTCTCGTTCACGGCGCGCAAGGGGGACGACAGAGTGCAGGATTCGAGCGGCATTGCAAAGCTCCCGCCTCGATCGGTGTACTGCGCCTCCATTGCCCGGACGGCCTTCGCTGCCGGGGGACCGACCAACGGGTTTGCGACAGCGACATGGGAGCCCATGCCGTACATTTACCTGCACAACGGGCAGGAGAAGCTCGACGGCGGTCATGCGGCCGGCCGCCCGGTGCCGGTCAGCATCGACCTCACACGAACCGCGACAACATCGATCACACCATCGTGCGGGAGAGCCTACTGCGCGGGCTTTTTCATGAACGGCGCCGGGGCCGCCACGTACCGCCACGCGTGCGCGGCAACGTCGGGCGGGCACACGGCGCACACGGCCATGTCGATCGATTCGTTCGTCTACTTTGATGAACTCGATCCTGCCAATCGCCGCTGGATGATGTACACGTGGGCCGTCTCGGACGATGTGAACTGGAACGGCGGTCATGTGGCCGCGCACCCCATGGTGAACGACCGGACCATGGACCCGTCTGTCGAACCGATCGCACTTGCGTACCGCTTTCACCGTGACTATTCGCCGTCGCAGGACCCGGACTGCAGCCTGGCAGCCAACCCGAACTGGCCCTTCGTGGTGCTGGGCAACAACCAGATTCTGAACGGGACTTCGAGAGCGGATGCGCAGTCGATTCTGAACGGTTGCACCATCCAGCGAAACTTCGGCATCGCCGAAGGCCCGGCCGCGTTCTCCAGAAACGGCAGGACGTATGTCATGTACAGCCGCAACACATGGGCATCACCGGCATACGGGATCTTCTACCGTCAGGTGCAGGGGACCTTGGCACAGGCCTCACTCCCCTCCTACAACAACTTCTCATTGCCCGAGGAGCCGCTCGTGCTATCGGCGGAACCAGATCAGCCCTACGGAGCGTCGTTCGGACACGGCGAGGTGTTCAAGGGGCCGACCGTTCCCGGCGGTGAGCAGAAGTACTACCTCATCTTCCACGCCAAGCTGGAGCCTTCCGGCACACCTACTCATCCAGGGGTGATGTTCCCTCGGACGATCTACTTCAAAGAGCTGACCTTCAACCCCGACGGCAGCATTGTGCCTCTCAGCAACTGCACACCATGCGATGTGGAGAGCACAGAGGGGTTTCTGATTCCACACACGAACTGACGGGCTCGGCCTCCACCCGAGCTGCCCAAAGTCTTAGGCATGAGCGATGCTCTGGGTTCGAGTGTCGCCCCATGGCGTGCGCGAACCCTTTGTGCGCTAGCCACTCGACAGGCGGATGCCTGCAGTGCTGCTGCTCAGGGCAATCGGGTATCCGCCGCCGCTGCTGCCCGCGCGCGCGTGATGCGGCGGTCGAGGGTTACCCAGGGGCGGGCCTTGGTTAATCGAGGCGGGGCGTACCGCCGCTCGTGTCGGATGCCGCGGAGACATCGCATCGGCGCTGGTCTGGCCAGACCAGCTCATAGCACCAGTAAGTCGCGGTGTCTGGGCGTCACAGCCGGCCAAGTTGCTACTCACAGCACCACGAGTTCTGCGTCAAGCAGTTGCTGGTTGAACGTTTGCGCGTAGGGAACAATGCCTTGCCTGATCAGCCTACTTGCACGTGGCGCCGGGATCGATCGGAAGTGTGAGAAAATTGCAAATCCGAACCCCGGCCTTGCGTCTCCCGAAACGCCGCCGCGTATCTATGAATGTGTAACTCAATCGTTCATGTCTCGGGCACACACCCTATTCATCGCTGGCTGAGTGATGGTGTGGTGGCGAGACGTGGATGGTCGGAAGCGTGACGAGGAGCCGGGAGAAGGTGCGCCTTGAGCGCGGAGTGTATACCGCGATCCGGGGCGCACGGTAGGTGGCGCATTCTGGAGATTCACATGGCGAAGCGTGCGTCGACTCGTTCGGTTTCGAAGACTAATGTCTCCTCCGCGGGTGTGTCCGCGACGCCGGATGACCTGCTTCTCGCAGCCGCATCACGGGGCTCGACATCACTCGAGACCGGTCGATACCTGCTCACGCTCCCCGAGGGTGACGCAGAGGCCGGACTGAAGGCCATGCGAGCGGCAAAGTTCAAGGTGGCGGACGCCAGAGACTTCAAGTCCCAGGCGATCGCGATGGAGGACATCGGCGACGCAGAAGCGCTGGTGATGCCAGAGATCGGCGTGGTGCTGGTGGGGGCGGACGGTGCCGAGCGGCACGGGCTCCACGCGATGCGGACCGAGTCGATGCCCGAGTCACTGGGATCGATCGACCCCGAGTACTTCATGTTCGCGGATGAGAGCGACTACTTGCGGGGCTTTCTGAGCGCCGCGAACACAATCGCCCGGGATCTGGGTGCAGCGGTTCTGGAAGCGGAGCAAGAGGTGGAAGCGGAAGTTCTGGGAGCAACCTGGGGCTTAACGGCCTGCCGCATTCCGCCGAGCCGGTACGCGGGAACCGGGATCAAGGTGGCGATTCTCGATACGGGCCTGGACCTGCGTCACCCGGATTTTGCGGGTCGACGGGTGGTGTCGCAGTCGTTTGTGGGCCAGCCCGTCCAGGATCTGCACGGTCACGGCACGCACTGCACCGGAACGGCGGAGGGGCCGCGGGCACCCGCGAGCTCGACGCCACGATACGGCATCGCGTTCGCTTCACAGGTCTTCGTCGGGAAGGTGCTGACGAACTCGGGGAACGGCACACAGGCCGGCGTGCTGGCCGGGATGAACTGGGCGATCGCCAACAGATGCGAAGTGATCTCGATGTCTCTTGGTGCCCAGATCGGCGTGCAGCCGTCGTATACGAACGCAGGGAACGCCGCGCTCAGGGCTGGCCTGCTCATTATTGCAGCAGCCGGCAATGCAGCGAGCTCCACGGGTGCTCCGGCGAACTCTCCCAGCATCATGTCGGTCGCGTCGCTCGACCAGAACCTGCGGCCGTCGAGCTTCTCGAACCATGGCAAGATCGAGATCGCGGCGCCCGGGCGGGACGTGTTCTCGTCGTGGCCCATGCCGGTGCGGTACAAGATCATCAGCGGGACCAGCATGGCGTGCCCTCACGTCGCGGGGTGTGCGGCACTGTGGGCTCAGTCCAATGCGAGGCTGCGGGGCCAGGCGCTGTGGCGTCAGTTGCAGACGGCGGCGCGACGGCTGCCCTATCCTCCCAGCAAGGTCGGCGCGGGGCTGGTTCAAGCCCCGTGACTTCCGCCGACCGGTGCGGAGGCGATGACCATGAAGCAGAGTGAGTGGATCGTGACGTTGACTGAAAAGGCACCGATGGCGTCGGTCACCCGTCGGCTGGAGAAGATGGGATTCAGTGTGAAAGAGAAGCTGACGGAGATCAGGTGCGTGACCGGGTCGGCGACCCCGGCTGTCGCCGAACAGATTCGGCATCTCGATGGCGTCGCAGATATTGCGCCCAACTCGGAGATGCACATCGATCCGCCGGAGAATGGGCCCACCTGGTAGGGGGGGCTTTCGGAGTCAAGCATGACCTTCCCGCGCGCAAAGGATCTCATTGCCATGGTGCTGGCAGTCCTCGGACTGATCGGGTTTGCGTCACTGTACATCATCGTCATCTGGCGCGTATGGAACAACGCACAGGCGAGCCCTCCTCAATCGTACGATCCCACTGAGCCCATCGAGAACGTCGCAATCGCGCTTGCCGGGCTCGTCGGGGGCTTTGTCGCAGCGACGTTCGGCCAGCCTTTCGAGCAATCCAAGCCTGCAGCGAGTGCGTCCTTACCTCAATGGTTGAAGTACTGTTGGCGCGGCTTCACTGGGCGGTCTGCTTGGTTGTTCTCTTGGGGCCGGAGGGGGCAGGAGCGCGGCCAGCCAGCGCTGGCCAGCGATATGACGCCTCAAGAATGGTTGGGAGTCGTGTACATCATCGTGTACTTCATGGTTGGCGCTGTCGCGCTCATCACCTGGGTGTTTGTTTCGGACGTAGCGGGCGGCAATCAGGTGAATGTGCCTGACATGGTCAAGAACCTGGGACTGCTTGCGCTCGGACTGGTCACAGCGATCGCTGGTACGCTCGTCAAAGGTCAGAAGAAGACTCAGGTGCCTGCCTAGACAAAGTCGAAGCACCCATGAACGCTGCGGGGCCGCGAACGAGAAAGGCTATCCACTGGGCCTCACGCAGCAGGCCATGCATGCGGCGCCTGATCGGGCTATCTGTGGATGCGAGAGAACGTGTGGATGGGCAGCCTGCCGAACTGCAACGCTGGTATCAGCTCCGCGATTTCAATGGTCGCCATTGCCCATCTATGAATGCAAGTGATACGTCAAGCAGGATTTAGGGACGTGCCTCAAGCGTCTGTTTCCACCGCTGGGCCCACAGTCTCCATCCTTCGTCTGACCTGAACGCGATCTCCTCAAGGGCAGCGATGGTCTGCGGGCTCGCCCGGCCAGTCGCGATCTCCAGTCGAGTGCGGCCCTGGAGGGCCGGGAGGTAGCTGTCGTAGACGGAGAGTGCCGATTCGTAAGAGGCAATCGCATCGTCTGACTTGCCGGCGCGCTCCAGGGTCAGGGCCAGGTTCACACGCGGGTCGGGGTGGCCGGGCATGAGCCGCCGGGCCCACTCGAACTCGCCCGCGGCCTCGTACAGCTTGCCGCGTTCGAGCAGCAGCACGCCGAGGTTGTTGTGGGCCGGGCCGCAGTAGAGGTCCGCGGCCAGTGCTTCACGGAGCAGGCGTTCGGCCTGATCGGGCTGGGTGATCCAGACGGATTTGGCCTGTGCCACGAGTTCGCGGGCTTTGTCGGGATCGCGCAGCACTTCGCCGGCACTGGCATACGGGCTCTTCGAGGGCGTGCCGGAACAGGCCGGGAGCACAGCGGCCGCGGGAACGGCGGCGATGATGAGCAGCCATGCGGCCGTGGAAGAGTGACGCATCAGTGTGCTCCTGAACGAGCGGGCGCACCGGGGGACACCTGGCCCTCGCCGACCGATGCGCCTGGTGTTCGAGCCGGTGGTTCGGTGAGGAAGATGTTCTCAATCGTGACCATGGCCGTGTAGCGGTCGTCGACCGGGCCGCCGGTCGCGCGCCCCGAGGTGGCGGGGAGTTCGAGCCTGATCGAGCGCGGGGTCCAGAGGGGCTGGTCCGACCGCCACTGGTGCAGCACGCGGACGAGGTCCTGGACCCGGGCGCGTTCGAGGGTGATGGCGAACTGCTGGCGGAAGAGCCGCGTGCCCGACACCGGCTGGGGATCGGGTGACGAGATGTGGGTGAGCGAAGAGGGGGGGAGTCCCGCGCTGTGCAGCATCGCCTTGAACGGCTCGACCAGATCCCCGGTGGGACGCTGGCGGTCGGACACCGATGCACGCTGGGCTCGGAGCCGCTCCACTTCCCGCACCTGGCCTTCAACCCCGAGGTACTCAGCGCGAGCCGCATCGGCCGCGAGCCGGGCTCTGCGGCACATCCCCCACGCCGCCAGGGGCACGCAAAGGGCCGCGATGAGCGCCATCGCGAGCAGCGCGGGCAGCCAGTGAGGGGCCGAGCGGGCGGCGGTCATGGTGCAGGCTCCGAGAGGCTGATGGCTGTGCGGCCAAGACCAGACCGCTCCCGCCGCATGGACAGGTTGAAGCTGTACCCCTGCTGGGCTCGCGAAGCGTTCCCGACCGGACGTGACCACCCAGTCGCGGACGAGCCAAGCGCTGATGCCAACTGCTCGTACTCTCCGGCATCGCGGACCTCCCCGCGCACACCGATGAGGTCCTGATCGAGGGACAGGGAGCGCACGAGCACGGGGATGTCTTCGGGCCAACGGGCCAGGAGATCCAGCAGCGTGTCGAGACGGTCCTCTGAAGCATGGGGAGCCAGATCGGCGTCGCGGGTCTGGCGGAGGGTGCGAACTTCGGCCAGGAGCAGCAGCCGGGGATCAACGCTCGGTTCGGGCCGGTTGGTCCCGGCTTCCTGCACCGATCCCCTGGCCAGCTCATCCGCCGCGTGCCGCCACCGCGCGGCGTCTGACCGGTGACGCGAGGCGGCCGTGGCCCACAGCGCTGTGAGCAGCGTGCAGGTGACGAGGTACAGCGCTGCTGAGAGCCCGATCAACCGTCGGCGATGCCGCTTTCGATCCGGGCACTCGTACCGTCCGCTGCGGAACTCAAGACCGTGCGCGGCCGTGTTCAACGCCTGTGAATCGAACGATGACAGTGCGGCCAGTGTTGCTGGGGCTTCGGCGGGGATCAGGCTGGGCAGGCGGGCGGCGGTCGGCCCCGGTCCATGCGTGCCCTGATGGATAAGGGCAGCGAGCCGGTTGTGCTCGATGCCGCAGGCAAGGATGAGCTCGCGCCCATCGGGCATCGATCGCAGGAGGCGGAACCGCATCTCGACGTTCTCGATGGGCGCGGGAACCCATGGCTCGAACGCGAACCGCCGTGCGGAGACACGCTGGCGGGGCCGCGTCCTGGGCACGGTCAGGACCGCCCAGTAGAAGTGCTCAGCGGACGGCCGAGATGGATCGGCGGCGGTGTGACCCGAGGCCGTGTGGTTCATTTCGGGAGCTCCAGTCGGACGGGTCTGCCGGCGACGTCGAAGGTCGCGCCCGCCTGATCGATCGCGGCCAGCACAATGCCCGTCGACACCGAATCCCCCGGCGACAGGTTGAGGTACCGATCGGAGCCGGGATCTCGAACGAACACACGCCGAGTCTCCCCCTGGCCGGTGATCGCGATCAGCTGCAGCCGAAGCGCCGGGGGCGGGGGCGGGGGCGGAAGGGGCTCCGCGGCCGGCGGCGCCGGGAAGAGTTCGTCAACCATCGTGACGGTCCACACCCGCTCGGGAACAGCCGCCACAGCATCCCCGGCGTCCATGCCTCGGGGCGGTTGGCGACCGAATGTCCCGGGGAGGGCGCCGGGGATGCCTGGTGAGTCGTGGGCAATGGCCGGACGGAGCAGCTCGCGGGACAGCCCGATCACCGATGCGATGGTTACTAACGCCACTGCGGCCAGCAGCGCGCGCCATGGAGCAAGGCCCGCATCATGTCGAGGCGGCCTGGAGCTCATGCGGGGATCCTCCGGCGCTCGACGATGTGCCACGCGGGCTGGCGGTGAGCGCTGCGGCGCTGGGGCCGTGGAGCAGCGCGGTGTTCGACCGCGATCCACCACGCTCGGTCGGCTCCCTGGCCACGGACCGTGATCAGTACGGCCATGGCGCGGCAACGGTCGGTGAGCGGCACAGCGTTCGGGTGCTGCTCGAACGGGCGGCGGGAGGAGATGATCCGGTTGGCGAGGCTGCCCGGGATGGGGTGCCCCTCCTGCCTCAGCGCGATCGCTTCCTCACGATCGCGACGCGCGACACCGTGCCCGATCAGGGCCGCATCAAAGAGGGGGATCGGAGCCGAGTGAATGTTCAGCGCCCCCTCGCCATATCCGGTGACCCAGTGCGATGCCACCTCGTCTGATGTCCCGGCGATCACATCGGCCCGGCGTGGGAAGAGCCGCCACGGCGGTCGGAGCGCGAGAACGCTGACGTCCAGGCACTCCTCGAGCAGCGGCGAGGTCGGGGTGCGGTCGCGCGGAGCAGAACGTCCCGCAGGCGCCGCGACGCCATCTCTCAGTGCCGATCGCAGCGGATCTGGGAGACCGGCAGCGGCGTCGGTCGCGAAGCGGCCCACGTGCAGCCGCCCGGTGAGATCCAGTGCATGGATGTGGACCACCAGCATCTCAGAGCGGTGTTCGTGCAGCAGCGTCCATCCGGGTCGGGCGATCGTCGCCGGGGCATCGGGGCTGGTTTCGAGCCAGTGGAGGATCTCGCGTTCGATCCGATCGGCCACCAGCGCCGCATGGGCCTCGTTCAAAGCGTGGCGTGACGCAATCGACCGGTTGGCGGCCGACCGCAGCAGCCCGAGCCCCAGCGTTGACACGAGCATGAGCGCCGCGAGCGCCAGCACCATCGCAAAGCCGCGGCGATGAAGTGACGCCCCCCTCATCGCGTGACCTCCTTGATCCGGAGCCGGCGCGCCGGGGCCACCGCCGCGGCCTGATCCTGGCCAATGGACACAGTCGCTGTCATCGGGGCTGGTGTGACGGCATTCTCCTCGGATCGCCCGTGATCGCACGCCAGCACCACCGGCCCTTGCAGCACACGGCGTTCAACAGTCCCGTGCGCTGAACCGGGAGCGGCCGGTCGTGAAGCGCGGATCAGGGATCCGCTCGTCTGGTCAACGGACCAGGTGACGATGAGCCAGCCCGGGCTGTCCTCGGGATGCTGACCCGGCTGATGACTGGTGATCAACTGGAGTGACGCGAGGCCGCTCTCATGCTCCACCGGTTCAACGCTGCCGTCCGCCGCCTGGTCGATGTCGCGCTGGAGCACCAAGACCGCGCGTTGCAGTGCCAGCTGCTGCGCGCTGCGGCGGGATTCATGGCTAGAGGTACGGGCCGCGCTGACCAGCCACACGCCGCCCAGCGCCACCATCGCCGACAGGATCACCAGTGAGAGCAGCACCTCGATCAACGTCAGCCCCGGTCGAGCGGTCATGGGGCACCTCGTGCATCATGCTCGGCGTGCGCGGGCACCAGCGCGCGGAGCACCAGCTCGGAGCCAGCGCCGGGTGAAGGAGCGCAGTACAGCTCGATCGACACCCAGTCGATCGTGGGGAGGTGCTCGTCTTCAAATAGGTCTTTTGATCATTATTTGATGTGCTTCGAGAAGTTCTTAGAGATTGATCAAAACATGTTTCTATTTGTACCAAAAGAATTAGAAAACTTT
>SXGQ01719108.1_pt1 | contig 50113 bp, 45 predicted proteins | sample 3178371 | NCBI WGS metagenome assembly SXGQ01 (sample SAMN11356859, study PRJNA531348) | freshwater metagenome | isolation source: freshwater sample F1-20 | place: China: Fuxian Lake, Yuxi | collected 2017-12-25 | reverse complement strand
CAAAGCCCGACCATTATATGAACAAGAAGGTTTTGCTTTATTTCAAACGATATACTATGGTGGGATTAAGAAATATCAGTGGTTGAATATACCGTTGATGTTGTCCGGAAGAATCGATAAAAAAGATGGATCTACCATTCAAGTTGAAATAGGCAGAAAACCTGAAGATCCTGTCATTATTATTCCTGATGCTGCACCGCATGTGGATTCCCCATTGCGTAAACGCGAGTATACCGGGGTAATGGAAGGCGAAGAAATGGATCCAATCATTGGTTCAATACCTGATCAAAAAAACTCAATCATCAATACCGTCATGAGCATACTTTCTTCCTCGTACAATTGCACAGAAGAAGATCTAGTCAGTGCGGAATTACATATCACACCCGCTCTTGCCCCTCGTGATATTGGCCTAGACCGTTCGCTGATTGGATCTTATGGTCAAGATGATAGATCATGCAGTTATGTGGCAATTCGTTCATTAATTGATCTTGATAAAAGCCCTACTTATACATCATTGGCCTATATCGTTGATAATGAAGAAACAGGTAATGTTAATAATACAGGCGCATCTTCATCATTTTTGAATAAGATTTATGGCATTATTGCAGAAGCTCAAGCAGGGCAAACATTCTCCGAGAATACAACAAGAACTGCTCTATCTCAGGCAAAAGTCATATCTGCTGATGCAAATGATGGAATCAGTCCATTATTCCCCGGCTTGTCTGAACGCACCAATGCTGCAAAACTCGGTTTTGGCCCCAGCATCAAACGGTATGGAAGATCATTTGATGCAAATTCCGAATTCACAGCATGGATGCGTAATATTCTTGACAAGAAATCAATTCCCTGGCAAACAGCCTCTTATAAAGTTGAAACCGGCGGAGGTGGAACCATTGGAGGACAAATGAGCAAAGAAGATATGGAGGTAATCGATATTGGAATACCTCTACTTTCGATGCATTCCCCTTTCGAGATTGCATCCAAGATTGATATTTGGAATCTCCACAGATTGTTCACCGAATTCTATATTGCACAATGAGATTTTCTTCCCGACATATATATTCCATAACTACCATTTTGGTCATTTTGGTGATAGCAGCGGGTAGTATAGTTAGGTCTACACAATCAGGAATGGGTTGCCCCGATTGGCCATCATGCTATGGTCTAATCATACCACCAACATCTGCAGATCAATTACCTGCAAAGTATCAAGAACTGTATGCTAATGATGGTATTCCCGCAGATCCGTTCGATGCCACGAAAACATGGATTGAGTATATAAATCGCCTTTTAGGTGCTTTGCTTGGAATATCTGTATTAGTACAAGCTGGATTATCGCTATCGAAAAGAAAACAGTATCCGCATCGCTTTTGGGGTTCACTGCTATTATTGTTTCTCACAGGTTTTCAGGGATGGCTTGGTGCTCTTGTAGTTTCATCGAATCTGGCACCCTATCGTATAACAATTCATATGATGGTCGCATTTCTGATTCTGATGATCGCTAATTATGTAGCTTTCACTGAGTATCCTGAAAGGATACGAGATAGACGCATGCATAGATTCACCTACATTGCACTTGCTTTAATGTTTCTACAGGTATTGTTAGGCACACAGGTAAGAGAAGAAATCGACGTATTGGCAAAATCACTCAATTTTATGCAAAGAGAGATTTGGATTGATAATCTCTCCAATATATTCCCCGTTCACAGATCATTCTCTCTTTTGATTTTGGGACTCAATGGATATATCCTTTATACATTCAAAACCTCATATGCAATGTGGAAGAGGGTGATTATACCTGCCGTCTTATTAACTTCAGGTTTAACTATATCAACACTATCCGGCATAGTTATGACATATTTTTCTGTGCCTGCCCTGATGCAACCTATTCATTTATTTTGTGCATCTATCATCATATGGAGTTTGCACAGACTTTCAATGCATGTACGCTCTTAGAATAAACTTTTGATTTGTTCCAAGGCATCACTTCTGTACTGTGGAATACACAATAGATTATCGCCGTGCTCATAGTCATGCGAATCTCTCATGTTTCGCACTCTTCCCCAAGCCCCCTGAATCACATATAATTCATACTTGTGATAAGAACACAATTGATCAATCAATTGATGTGGTTTATATCCAAAAGCTGCGCATGTCTCATCATTCAATTCAATAAGCCATATTGGTGGAAAAGATCCACTCATCAATTGTTTAGCCCCTGCCAATACTTCCATCTCGGCACCTTCGGTATCCATCTTTATGAAATCGATTCTACCGATACCATGTTCTTCACAATATGAATCAAGTGTAGTCATGGGAACGTGCACAGTGGTATAATCTGTACGATTCAACGTGGACATAGAACTATGACCATGATACAATCCATCAAAGGTATGCATTGCTATGGAACCATGCTTTTCTCTGCCAAGTGCAATATTATTGACATGAATATCATTTTCATTATTCAATGAGATATTTTTTTTGAATTTTTCATATATGAATGGAACCGGTTCAAAAGCATGAACTTCGCCATGGCGCGCAAGTCGAGAGCTTATGATAGAGTACCATCCCATATTGGCTCCAATATCAAACACTCTATCTAAATCACGGATAAGCAATTCAAATACTTTGGTAGTTCCCGTTTCATATGTGCCACGAAAATACAATACATCCCAACCGGCATCTCTTGGCAACTCGATTTCCATTGACACGCCATGTAATGAATGAGCCATTAATGAGGTTTTTTTTAATCCCAAAAGCAGGATTCTTCTTCCCATACGCATGAGAAATCCCTTTCCGATATGAATCGGAACATGTCTGCAGTACAACCTGATTATTGAAATGAGAAAAGTTCTCATGAAATGGATACTCAAAAAAGAATAATTATGACTTAGTGATTTTATACGTTTTCAGTGCTTCTTGAACATGATATTCTGCGCTGAGAGAAGCCTCGATCAACGAGAGAAGTATGCCTTGTTCATCGAAACAATAAGTGACTCTTCCGGGTAAAAGCCCCATCAATCCTCGAGGAACCCCAAAAAGATTACGAATATGATTTTTCTCATCGGATAGAAGCATATAATTCAATCCATGCTTTTGTGCAAAATCTGCATGTTGACTGATGCTATCGGCACTAATACCAAAAACCTGAATTTCATGACGAAGAAATTCATCATTTGCATCCCGGAATGAACATGCCTCCTTGGTGCACATATATGTGTCATCTTTTGGATAAAAAAACAGGACTGTGTTTTTCCCTTTTAAGTCAGATGAGGATATCTCTGTTCCAAATTGATTGAAAGCCTTAAAGTCAGGAATGATCTCTCCGATACGTAATGGCATATGATCAATAAAGAGGAATGGAACAAAGTATGGACAATAACCATGTAATACCGGCATATGAAATGGGAACAGCAAGATTATCATCAAGTTTGAGTCTGGTTGTAGATGCCTCAGCAACTGTAGCAATCAAAGAACCGAAGACCGAAATACCATAAAACAGGAGTGAAAACTCAAAAATCCAGGTCCAAATTGCTGAAACAATCAAAGCCACTACAAAGAAGGCTGCACTCCCCTGGAGTGATTTATCCATAAATGGGATCGTTCCATATTTTCGGCCAATCAAAGCTGCTGCAATATCGGAAAGAATGACTATTGAATAACCGATGATTGCAAGGGGCTTTGGGAAAACGGCAATCGTTATGCATGCTGCAATCATAACCCAAGAAGCACCATTCAATACAAGGGATGTACGTTCACGCTCATGTGGTCTTAACATTCCCCCAAGAATTGGATATGCAAAATTTCGCACTGTTTCACTGTAGTACAGAGATATGTCAATCAAAATCGTGATGATTGTCATTGGAAACAGTATTAAAAGGGCGGTTTTGGTGTCTATGAAGAAATAAATAATCGGGATCAGCATGGACACAATATGTATGCTCTTTCTTTGTATTTCGCCGAGATAGGTGATTTGGTCAAATTTTGACATTTTTGCACAGTTTGAAAGCAAAGGAACGAATGTGTTAACACTTCATGCACATGCAAAGATAAATCTTGGACTGCGAATAACAGGCATTCTCCCGAATGGATATCATGCAATTCATTCATTATTCCTGCCAATTCGGGGTCTATTTGATGTTTTGACATTCGAATTGCATGAGGATTCCATACTATTTACTGATAATTGTTCTTTTCAGATTCCCGCAGCGGAAAATCTCGTAATGAAGGCAGCTTATGCCCTAAAACAATTTTCTGGGACAACATTAGGGGCCAAAATCCACCTAGATAAGAAAATTCCGGCCGGAGCTGGAATGGGCGGAGGAAGCTCTGATGCTGCAGTGACCTTGCGAGCGTTGACTCAGCTTTGGAATATCGACATCAGTCCTGAAAACATGCTCAACATTGCTTTGAGCCTTGGAAGCGACATTCCCTATTTTCTTCAAGATCAACCAGCGATTGTCGAGGGGCAAGGAGAAATTATTCGACCAATCGCCATCGAACTTAATGCTTGGATACTCATTATCATGCCTGGTCTACATATAGGGACTGCATGGGCTTATGCACAGGTGAAAGACTATGCATCTCATTCATGTATACGATTCGAAGACTTGATTCATGATGGTATCATTGATCTTAAATCCCACACAATTGTAAATGATTTTGAACCTCCGATTCATGCAGTATATCCTGAATTGGCTAAAATCAAAAAACTGCTACTTGATGCCGGAGCAGATCTTTCGTTGATGAGTGGAAGTGGATCTACAATGTATGGCATTTTTTCATCAAAAGCTGATGCTGTACTTGCTCAACGCATGTGCTCCTCTTATGAATCTCTACTACTCCCTCTGCAAGAATCAATGCATTCCTCTTCACAAGGGAGTATCGCATGACCATTCTTCTCTCTAGTGCCGAACTTGAACATTTTGCAAAGGTCGGAGGTTTGGCTGACATATCTGCAGCATTACCAATCGGATGGGAGAAGCTTGGCCATGAACCAATCATTGTTCTGCCAAAATATGGATGCATTTCAGAATCAGATTCCACCACTCTTATTGATATGCAAATTGAGTTGACGATTTGTTCTCATACGGTGCATGTGTATAAGACTTATATCCATAATACATTGATACCGGTGTATCTTTTGGAGTGCGATGAACTCTATGACAGACCTGGAATATACGGTAATCCGGATGGTTATGCCGATAATGATCTTCGATTTTATGTATTATGCAAAGCTGCTTTCGAGATCATGATTAAACTGAATATCTCGCCGGATATCATTTCAGCACATGATTATCATACAGCACTTCTTCTACCAATGCTAAAACTTGATTATGCTGATCATCCACTCTTCTCAAAAACAAAAGGCATATTAACTATCCATAATGCTCAATATCAAGGATGGTATGACAATGATAGAATGCATGATATTTCAAATTGGGATTTTCTAAACGATCCTTATGAATCACAGTTTTTGTTCAAGAAGTTATTCAATGCGTTATATGCTGGCATTTACTTCGCCGATGCTGTAGTAGCCGTAAGTCCAGGCTATGCAAAAGAAATATTGACTGTAGAATTTGGTGAGGGATTAGAAGAGATATTTCAGCAATTTCAAGGCAAATTACATGGCATTCTAAATGGAGTAAATTATGATGTCTGGAATCCTGAAATGGATGAGTACATAACACATCATTTCACGATCAATGATGTAGAAGGTAAAGTCAAAGGTAGACATCAATTAATTACTCAGTTATTTCCCTCATCATATAACAATGAATCATTGCCTGTCTTCGGAATTGTTTCACGATTCACAAGTCAAAAGGGCTTTAATATTCTGAAAGGGTGCATTGAGCATTACCTTCAAGAAGATAGCATTCGATTAGTTGTCCTTGGTTCCGGAGATAGATCTTACGAAGAGTATTTTACTGCATTACATCAAAGGTTCCCTAAATCTTGCTCATATACTCAAGGGTATAATGAGTCTTTGGCGCATGCCATTCTTGCTTATGCAGACTTTTTCCTTATGCCTTCTGCATTTGAACCTTGCGGTTTGACGCAAATATATGCCATGAAATACGGAACCATTCCTATTGTTCGGCATGTGGGAGGCCTAAAGGACACAGTCCAAGCTTTTGACAAAGATTCTAAAATTGGGAATGGATTGGTATTTAGGGATTTCAACGCTATTGCTTTATCGGAATCCATTGAAAATGCAATTTTGTGTTATGCAAATCAACCATTGATGAACGTTCTCATCAAAAATTCCATGAAAACCAATTATCCCATTGCACATACAGCAGAACAGTATTTGGTTTTATTCAGCAATCTTTGTGATCATCATTAACTTCTTGATAATCTTCCCGATTTTTTTCTACTTGAACTGGATTGCGTTACTGCAATTTTCTTTTTCTTTCGTTGTGGAGTAGGTATAGCTATGTTCTTTTTTGAAGTAAAATCAGAACGAGTAGCTGTCCATTTTCTGAATGCATGGGGCAATGCTTGGTCAAGACATTCAACAGGAATGATGTTTAGTCCTTTTAAAATATGAGGATTTACTTCCTGAATATCCTTGGCATTTCCTTCCGGTATCAATACTGTCTTAATTCCAAGTCTCTTTGCTGCCAGCAATTTCTCATTGAGCCCACCGATTGGTAAAATCATACCGCGCAATGTTATTTCGCCCGTCATGGCTATGTCTCCTCTTACGGGTTTACCTGTTGCAGCAGAAATCATTGCAATTGTCATAGTAATTCCTGCGGATGGGCCATCTTTTGGAATTGCACCTTCAGGAACATGAATATGAATTTCTTTTCCTTTCTCGAAACCCGGTGAAATACTGAGATCTTCAACATGTGAGCGGATATAGGTCAAAGCAGCACTAGCGGATTCTTTCATCACATCGCCAAGTTTACCTGTAAGCGTCAAACGTTCAGAACCAGGCATAATACTTACCTCAACGGGTAGAGTATCACCACCAACACTAGTCCAAGCAAGTCCAGTTGCAATTCCAATTTTATCTGTGAGATTGGAGTTTGATTCTTTGAATCTTGGAGTACGCAAGTAATCTTCAATAGAATCTTCAGATACTTTGATACCCTTTGAGGTGTTTTTTTTATTTCCTGATACAATCTCTTTGGCAATCTTCCTAAGTATGGAAGCAATTTCGCGTTCTAGATTTCGAACACCTGATTCTCTTGTATATTCTCTAATGATTTTCAACAATGCCTTATCACTGAAAGAGATCTTATACTTCTTTAATGCATATTCTTGCAAAAGATTTGGAACAATGTGCTTTTTGGCAATTTGTACTTTTTCAAAGTCAAGATAACTATTTAAATCAATCACTTCCATTCGATCTAAAAGTGGAGCAGGAATATTATATTTTACATTTGCAGTTGTGATAAATAAAACCTTTGATAAATCATAATCTAATTCAAGATAATGATCATTGAAGGCATTGTTTTGCTCAGGATCCAATACTTCTAACAAAGCCGCAGACGGATCTCCTCTGAAGTCCATAGACATCTTATCCACTTCATCCAATAGAATCACGGGATTCACTGTTCCGGCCTTTTTCATTGCAGCAATAATTTTACCGGGCATAGCTCCAATATAAGTACGACGATGTCCGCGTATCTCGGCTTCATCACGAATACCGCCAAGAGAGATTCGAACAAATGATCTTCCCAAAGCACGTGCTATTGAGCGGGCTAGTGATGTTTTACCAACACCCGGAGGGCCAGACAAACAAAGAATTTGACCTTTTGCAGTCCCCGCCATTTTTAAAATCGATATAAACTCAAGAATTCTTTCCTTGGGTTTTTCCATATTATAATGATCTTCATTCAAGATATCAGCTACATGTCTAAGGTCTGTACTATCTTCAGTAACAGTAGTCCAAGGCAAACCGATGACTGTTTCCAAATATGTTCGTAGAACAGAATATTCTGGAGACATAGACATGGTTTTTTTGAATTTGTCAAATTCTTCAAGTACTCTTTTTTTTATATCATCGGGCATCCCTGATGATTCTATACCATGGAGTAGAGTGAGCATTTCCGGTGAAAGCTCTTCATCACCGTCCAATTCTTTTTGCAAAGCTCTGATTTGCTCTTGAATGTAATACTTGCGCTGCGTCTTTTGAATCGAATCTGCTACCTTGGTATCCAATTCTTCTTCAAGTTTCAAAACTTCCAACTCATCTTTCAACATTTCTAACAAATGTTTGTATTGCATTTTTAGAGAAGTCTGCTGTAGTATTTCTTGTTTTGCATGAACATTTTTATCAATGTTTGCAGCAGCATAAAAAAGTTTGCGGACTGGATCTTCAATATTTTCAAATGCAGATTGTATTTCAGGAGGCAAATGTTTATTTGTTGAAACATAAGCCGAAAATGCTTCTTGAGTTTTACGAACATAGGCTTCAAGTTCAGCATCTTGTATAACATCATCTTGTTTAAGAATGCGAATATGTGCTTCCAAACACTCGGGATTTTCAATTGGCTTTTCAATCACACCGTGAAATACCCCCTCCACCAAAACCTTTAGCAGGTTATTTGGGAGTCTGATCACCTGGAGTATTTTACAGATTGTGCCATGTGGATAGACATCTATTAGCTCCGGTTCATCAATACTAGCCTGAGTTTGAGTTGCAGCAAAGATGAATTTATCTCTTTCGAGTGCCTGTGAAACGGCTTTCAGGGAAGATGTTCGCCCAATGAGTACGGGGAAAATCATATAGGGGTATATAATGACATCCCTCAAGGGTAAAACGGTTAGGTTTTCTGGTATGTTTGGTGAAGAATCCTGTTCGGATCCTGCAGTTATGGCTTGGAGCAATTCTTCATTTGTAGACATGTAAGATCGGTTTCCAGTAACGATTAGTGTTCACAAGATCTAAATAGACGATAGAAGGTCATATTCATTTTATGTAATTTAGGAATATGGAATCACTTTCCTTTCGTAATATCATTGATCTTCTGGTAAATCCAAGCATTTTGATAGTCTTATCAGGATGTATTCTCATTGCCATTCAATCTGCAGCCATTGGCACCTTAACAGTGTTAAGGAAGCAGTCATTGACGGGTGATGCTATTGCACATGCAGTATTACCTGGCTTATGTATTGCATTTCTGATTTCAGGCGAGAAGTCATCAATATCCTTATTCCTGGGTGCAGCTCTTGCAGGATGGTTTGGACTATACACAATTCAGTGGTTGCATACTCATACAAAAATCAAACAGGATGCTGCTACAGGAATAGTACTTTCTGTGTTTTTTGGGGTCGGGATACTTCTCTTGACATTTATCCAACAATCAGGAAATGGACAACAATCCGGTCTCGATATGTTCCTTCTCGGCAAAGCTTCCGGAATGTTGCTTGATGATATTATTCCCCTCTTATGTACATGCTCATTCACATTGCTTGGAATAGTTTTACTGAGAAAAGAATTGACCATGCTTATTTTTGATAGAGAATTTGCCCGTTTCATCGGACTACCGGTAGAGCTATTGCAAGTTATTCTGCAAATCATGCTCATAGCAAGCATCGTAACTGGAATAACAGCTACTGGCGCTATACTCATCGGATCTCTTCTGATTATACCCTATGCAATTGCAAGTTTTTGGAAAAGAGATCTTCAAGCCATATTCCTCATTGCAGTATCTTCAGCTATTCTGGCTTCATTCTTTGGAATAGTGTTAACAATTCTGTTTCCTCACATACCAACAGGAGCGACAATAGTTTTAGTTTTATCACTTCTTTTTTGTGTATCGGCTTTATTTGCACCTCAAAGAGGAATTGTAAGTAGAATCATCGTACAAAAAAAACATCATCATCAAACGATCGAAGACAATATCTTAAAGTATGCTTATCATCATGTTGAGCAATCGAATGGACTTTCTTTGCCACAATATGCACATATACCTCTTGATTTTCTCAAAGGTCATGTTCCTGATTGCGGGCGCTATAATGCTCGATTAATGAAGCAGGGTTTTGCGATTAAGCCACAAAAACCTGAAACAATGTGCATAAGCAAAGAAGGGCTTCTTCGCGGGATAAAAATTACGCGTCTCCATCGTTTATGGGAAGCATATTTAATTCATGCTGCTAAATTCGACATCGATCACATTCATGATGATGCTGAAAGCATAGAACATATTCTTACACCTGAATTAGAAACTAAATTACAAGCCCTGCTTGGTGATCCTTCCATAGATCCTCATGGCGAACATATTCCTCCATCATTCATTCATTGATGATTCTACTGTTCACAATATATCGTTCACTCAAAGTAGTATTCATAACTCTTGGTTTTGCTATCTCATATCGAGTAAAATCTCTGTTAGGTATATCAGTGGCATTTCAGGATTTTGCCCATCGCTGGGCACATTCTGTGATTGATCATTGCAAAATCTCCATTGATGTGAGTGGAGAAGAACATATTCCTGAACAAGCTGTGTTTATCGTGAATCATAGAAGCAGTGCGGATATTTTTGTTTTGCTTGATATTTTACCCAAGCGATCGGCCTTTGTCTTCAAGCATGAACTGCTTAATCACCCATTGATAGGTTTAGCTCTTCGACTTTCCCCATATATTCCCGTTGATAGAAGTTCACCAAGAGCCGCCGCGATGTCAATATTGAAAGCTAAGTCCATGATAAAAGACGGACATTCCATCATCATTTTTCCTGAGGGCACTTGGTCTTATCCTCCTCATGATATCCTACCTTTCAAACAGGGTTCACTTTTGATGGCAAGCAAAACAGGAATACCAATTATTCCAATCGCAATGGTTGGGACAGAAACAGTAACAAGGCCGGATGGTCTCTTGATATTCCCGGGTACAGTCAAAGTGAAAATCGGAGCAGCATATACAGCAATATCACATGATCATGAACAAGCTGATAAATTTCGAGCAGTGTTGCAGGAATTAATGGATAGCATTCAATAAATGGGGTAAAGAAAGTACTTTTCCCTTTTCCTCTCAAACTCTTCCTTGCCCTTATTCATAGAAGCACGTACTTCATCATCTGAACCATTGATTAATAATGCATTCACAAGTTCATTATTTGCAATGATTTTTCTAAACATTGATTTTGGTTCATCTTTCACATAGTCTTTGGTGAATTGTTCAGGGAAGAAATGACGCAGTGCTAGTAACAATTCTATACTCGCGCTATACGGTTTATCATTGGGATTTCCATCTGAAAAAACCATGATTCCTTTACAATCTTTATTGGGATATTTGCCTGATGAAATTCGATAAACTCCAATTCCAGATTGAATACCCAACATGGCTAGATTTTCCTTTACATATTCATGAAAAGCTTCAGCATTCACATCAGGTGAAGCACAGTATTGAAATGGAAATGAAGTGCCTATACCTATTCCGGCAGACCCTATTTCTCCAATCGGACCGGTAATCGCTGCCCCTCTGATTGCATTCACAGTTGGGATATTTGGTGAAGTTGGTACAAATTTCAAACCTGTTTGTTCCCATGACATGGATCTTTTCCAATACTTCATCTTCAGAACCTGCAATTCAGCCTTGACTGTTTTTCCATTTCTCTTAGGCAATAAACCCTCTCCATTGACATATAGTGCAAATTCGCCGATTGTCAACCCATGGAGATAAGGAATGGGTACAATACCTACAAAAGAAAGCATATCTTGATCAGCTACTGAACCATCTACTATCAACCCACCAAGAGGATTTGGCCTGTCAAGGATGAGTATCGGCTTACCGAATTCAGCACATGCATCCATGAGATTATATAAGGTGGAGATATACGTATAAGAACGGATGCCTATATCTTGTATGTCAACTACAACAATATCACAAGATTCCAACATGCTTTTGACTGGTCTTCTGAATTTGCCGTAAAGAGAATAAGTGGGCACAGAATACAATGAATCATTTCCTACTTCCTGTCCTGCAGGTGCAGTTGCAAAAAACCCATGTTCAGGTGTAAGGATGCAAACAAGCGAACATTCCTCTGATTGTGCAAATATACTCGCAGTGAGTTCTAAATTCCCTGTTCTACCCGAAGTGTTTGTAAGCAATGCAATGCGTTTACCGGCAAGTGGAGAAAAACCCATTTCGATCAAATTATCGATGCCTAGCAAAACGGTATTTGACTCTTGAGATAGCGCCAATCCTTGCATAAATATCAGTATCGCAATTATCTTTACTTGGGTGAAAATCTTCATCACTCTTCGAGATATGTATAACCATAAAGCCCTGACCGATAAATTGTCAGGAATTCTTTTCCTTCAGCAACACTTATTCTTCCGTCTTTAACTGAATTACTCACCCACGTTTCCATTGTACGAACCAGTTTTTTTGCAGAGAATTGAACATAGTCCAATACATCTGCAACAGATTCTCCATCTATGACTTGATCAATGCTATACCCTTTTCCATCAATAGAAACATGCACAGCATTTGTGTCACCAAATAAGTTGTGCAAATCCCCAAGAATTTCCTGATATGCTCCAACTAAAAATACAGCGAGATAATACGGTTCGTTTTCTTTGAATTCATGCAATGGAAGATTGGGAATTGCATCACGAGTTCCGATGAACTTATCAATTTTTCCATCTGAATCACATGTTATGTCTTGCAGTGTTCCTTCGCGCATCGGCTTTTCATGCAAACGATGAATAGGCATGATCGGGAATAACTGATCCACGGCCCACATATCCGGTAATGATTGGAAAAGCGAAAAATTACAGAAATACTTATCGGAAAGAAGTTTGCTTAGATATTTCATTTCTTCCGGAGGTTGTTTCATTGCATCCGCAAGATCACGAACCTCTACAGCGATTGTCCAGAATAATTGTTCAACTTGTGCTCTTGTATGCAAATCCAATAAACCAAGATTGAATAAGTCCAATGCTTCCTCTCGATTGTGCTGCGCATCATGCCATGCCTCTATCATCGTCCTGGCAGACAATCGCTTGAGTATAGTTTTTAATTCTGTCACTATTTCATGATCGGATTCTTCAATTTCAATGTCTTTACCGCCTACTGTTGGAATGGAGGATTTCTCCAGGACATTGAATACAAGAATGGAATGATGAGCAGTGAGCGCCCTACCCGATTCAGTAACAATATTTGGATGATTGAATCCATGCTTGTCTGCAGCATCTTTCAGGGTATAAATGGCATCATTTGCATATTCCTGAATGGAATAATTGATACTGTTCACTGCTGATGAGCGAGTGCCATCATAATCAACTCCTAAACCCCCTCCTATGTCAACAAATTCTATGTCACAACCTATCTTTTGCAATTGCACAAAAAATTGAGCCACCTCTCGAAGACCCGCCTTGATTTTTCTGATATTAGTAATTTGACTTCCGAGATGAAAATGGATGAGTTTTATGCAGTCTTTGATTCCTTCCTTTTCTGCATAATCAATTGCTTCTATCAATTCACCTGCATTTAAACCGAATTTAGAACCATCACCACCGGATTCTTCCCATTTTCCAGATCCTGAAGCGGCAAGCTTTATGCGGATACCGATGTTTGGCTTTACATTCAAGCGTTTTGATAAAGATCTTATCAGCTTTAACTCATTTAATTTTTCAACCACAATGAAAATCTTCTTTCCCATTTTCTGAGCTAGCAATGCCAGTTCAATGAAATCTTCATCTTTATAGCCATTGCAAATGATCAATGCATCAGGATTGTCCATGATTGCAAGAACTGCATGTAATTCAGGTTTCGAACCTGCTTCAAGCCCTATGGAAAAACGTTTTCCCTGACGCACCAACTCTTCAACGACAGGTCTTTGTTGATTCACCTTAATTGGATAAACGCTGTAATATCTACCACTGTAACCATATTCAGTTGATGCATTCTTAAAGCATGATGATATCATCTCGATGCGATCATCCAAAATGTCGGGGAATCGTAACAACACGGGCAGAGCAACATCACGCAAGGTCAATTCTTGGATCAATTCCTTTAAATCTATGGCCGGACCGGACTTCCTACGTGGGCTAACCGTGACATTTCCATGTTCATTGACTCCGAAATAATCAATGCCCCATCCACTGACATTGTACATTTCCAAAGCATCTTCTATGCGCCATTTTCTCAATGAGGTAACTCCAAAGACAAGAATTTCGTCGAAAAGGTTAAGTTCAAAAACAACCTTCAATCGGCAAAAATACGCTTGTTTCACCAATTAACACGTTAAATCAGAGGAAAAACACAGCTATTGCCATTTGATGGCCATGATAAAAAATGTGTATATTGACCGGCTCTGAATGAAATTTCAGGTATAATGGCATTCTGAACGTTTCTTTGCCCTAATATGGCCAATCCGGTTTCGATAGAACAATTAAAGAAGGATTTTGCTGACTTCCTTAAACAGAAAATGTACAGAAATACGCAGGAGCGTTTTCTTGTTTTGGAACATATTGCATCATTGGACAGACATTTCAGTGCAGATGAATTATACTTTCATATTCATTCTACCGGTGCTCGAATTTCCAGAGCAACCATATACTCCACTTTGGACTTATTAACCAAGTGCGGTATTTTAACGAAACATCGCTTTCAATCAGAAAGCGCGCATTTTGAACTTTCGGCACGTAAGCCGAACCATGATCACTTAATCTGTGTTGAATGTGGGCATATCATTGAGTTCAATGTCGATACACTTCATGCCATTGAGCAAGATGTGTGCAATCAGTTTGAGTTTACACCAATGAAGCATTCTTTGCAGATTTTTGGGGTATGCAAAGACATAAACACTTGTGAACACAATAAATAGAACCATCAATGGCAAAACACCTCGTCATAGTTGAATCACCTGCAAAAGCAAAGACAATCGAAGGATATCTTGGAAAAGACTTTGTCGTGAAAGCCTCCATGGGGCATATCCGCGATTTAGCAAAAGGCAATGGTGCTATTGATGTTCAACATGGATTCAAACCTGAATATATTATCTCCGAAGGTAAAGAGCAGGTTGTTTCCGAGTTGAAGAAGATTTCTAAAAAAGTTGAAACTGTTTGGCTAGCCACCGATGAAGATCGAGAAGGTGAAGCAATTGCATGGCATTTATACGATGTACTGGGATTAAATGCAGCTAATTCTAAGCGTTTTGTCTATCATGAAGTCACGAAAAAAGCAATCTTAAAAGCAATTGAACAACCTCGCGAAATAGATTATGACCTAGTGAATGCGCAGCAAGCACGAAGAGTATTGGATCGTCTCGTGGGATTTGAATTATCTCCAATTCTTTGGAGAAAGGTAAGGCCATCCCTGTCTGCCGGAAGAGTGCAATCTGTTGCGGTGCGGTTAATCGTTGAACGTGAACGAGAAATACTAGATTTCAATGCACAATCTTCTTTCAAGGTTACTGGGATTTTCCTGACTGAAAAAGACCAAGCCCAATTCCAGGCCGAATTATCTACAAAATTCGATAGTGCAGAAGAAGCAGAACATTTTCTACAACATTGCTCGAATGCATCATACCTAATCAGCAATGTCGAAACCAAACCTGGTAAGAAATCTCCTTCTCCACCATTTACAACTTCAACCCTTCAGCAGGAAGCAAGCAGAAAACTTGGATTCTCCATTGATAGAACAATGCGCATAGCTCAGATATTATATGAAGCGGGGCATATAACATATATGCGTACTGATTCAGTGAATTTATCTGATGATGCAATTTCCTTATGTTCTTCAGAAATTGAACGCTCTTTTGGAAAAGATTATGTTCAGACAAGGAAGTATCAGAATAAATCAAGTAATGCTCAAGAAGCCCATGAAGCCATAAGACCAACAGACTTTGCTGCCATGCCTTCAATTGGTAAAGATGAATCAAGACTGTACGATTTGATTCGTAAAAGAGCTATTGCTTCCCAAATGGCAGATGCAAAACTTGAAAAGACAATAGCATCCATAGAAATAGATCCATCTTCTCCTCATACATTCATAGCATCCGGAGAAGTAATCAAATTTGATGGTTTTCTTGCGGTGTATTCAGAATCACATGATGAAGAGACTGAACAAGAAGATGAAAAAAGATTGCCTGCACTTACAAAAGGCGAACATCCAAGAAATGAATCCATCAAAGCAGTCCAACGCTTTTCGAAACCTCCCGCACGCTATACTGAAGCAAGTTTAGTGAAGAAGCTTGAAGAATTAGGTATTGGAAGACCTAGTACTTATGCCCCAACTATTTCAACGATACAGAAAAGAAATTATGTCATAAAAGACAATCGTGATGGAAAAAAAAGAGAATATATTTCCCTTTCCTTATTACAGGGAACTATCACAAAAGAAACACTTTCTGAAAATCATGGAGCAGAAAAGTCAAAACTCTTTCCTACTGATATAGGCATGATTGTCAATGATTTTCTCGTAGAGAATTTTGGAAATATCATAGACTATAATTTCACTGCTAATGTTGAAAGTCAGTTTGATGAAATTGCCAGAGGCGAATTGGAATGGAATAAAATGTTGGAAGATTTCTATACCCCATTCCATACCGAAGTTAATAAAATCATGACGGGGCCACAGAAACGAGCATCGAGTGCTCGAGAACTGGGCATTGATCCAACTTCTGGCATGACTGTCTATGCTACTTTGACTCGTTTTGGATCTGCTGTCCAAATTGGTGAAACTGGTGGAGAAATTGCACCAAAATTTGCAAGCTTAAAGCAACACCAATCCATATCTACAATTACGCTTGAAGAAGCATTAGATTTATTCAAATTACCCCGTTCGCTGGGTTTGTTTGAAGAAAAAGAGGTGAAAGTAGGTATCGGAAGATTCGGCCCTTACATTGTTCATAACTCTGTATTCACCTCTTTGAAACCTGAGGATGACCCCTACACAATAGAACTTGATCAAGCAATTGAGCGCATAATACAAAAACGTGAAGTGCTGGCGGCAAGACTCATCAAAGAATTTCCAGAACAATCCGAAATCACGATTGTCAATGGAAGATTTGGTCCCTATATCAGCTATGGTAAAAGCAATGTGAAGATTCCAAAAGGAACTGAACCAAGCTCATTGACTTTGGAGCAATGTCATGATCTAGCGAAGGATCAAGGAAAAACTCTTGAAAAATACCCTTCTAAAACAAAACAGGGATCTGCTAAAAAAGATGAAAAGGCCGTGAAAAAGACAGCAGAAAAAAAGACTACAGCAACAAAGAAGACGATTAAAAAATCAACAACAAAAAAGTCCACAGCCAAAAAGACTATTAAGAAAAAGAGTGAATGATTACTGCATCACTCTTTTCCAAAAACTGGATTCAATCATTGGGTCTTTGATGGTGAGCATCTTTTCATAACCCGGATACCAAGTTCTAAAATGCTCTCCAGACATCCTCGCATCTTTTGCAGGATACACTCTCCCTCCAGCCTGATCTACTATCTCATCAAATTGCGAAAGCATGTGCAGCGTCTTTATTCCCCGCATGGGAAAATCCATTGCCAGCGTCATTCCTGGCATTGGAAAAGATAATAAACCACGAGAAGGAATGGTGCCAAATGATTTTAATACCACAAGGAAAGAGCCTAATTGTTCTTGGTGCATGTAGTGAACGATCTCTTGGATGCAATCTCGAGCATTATTGTGAGGAATCACACATTGATATTGCAAGAAACCACGTTTTCCATAGAGTTTATTCCAATTATTGACAGAATCAAGTGGATAAAAATACGGTACATAGTGGTGTATGTTCTCTGAAATAGATCGCAGATTTTTTCTAAAATACAATGCATTGAATGCTTTGATTGACAATTCATTCAAGAGTATATCGGGGGCATAAATAGGAATGGTCAATGCCGTATTAGAGATCTCTTCATGAGGATGGTCAATAAATTCACCGGAACTGAATAATCCTCTCATGAATTTCTTTCCTTTTGAAACACTGTCAAACCAAGACACACTATATGTTGATGTTTCTTCCTTTTGTGATATTGCACAATATTCATCATAACCCATGAAGCGTTCTGTCTTAGTCTTCATCATTGCCGATGGGATTCTGGTCAATGAAAATTCTGCCCAGACAATAATTCCCGTCAATCCCAGCCCCCCTATTGTTGCCTTAAACAAATCTTGAAATTCATCCTCTGAACATATAATGACATCATCCATGTCCGATCTTTGCAAACCGATTCTCAATACATGATTGCCGAAAGATCCGGCTATATGATGATTTTTTCCATGAATGTCATTTGCTATTGCACCACCTATAGTGATATACTGTGTACCCGGACTTACGGGTAAAAACCAACCATTTGGAATAATTAGGGCAAGTATCTCTTTTAATGTTATACCTGCTTCTACACAAATAATTCCTTTTTGTGGATCAAATGAGTGGATCTTTCTCATGTGAGTTAGATCAATCATGTTTCCACCATTAATTAGGCAACTATCACCATAACTTTTTCTCATCCCGATTGGTAATATCATCTCCGAGGATGATTGAAGAATCGGTAAAATTTCGTCCTGCCATCCAGGTCTGAATACCCTATTGGGATGAGAATGAGGATAATTTCCGAATGAATTCATCATAATCACACCGTGGCAGCCAATATTGTGAAAACAATGATGAAAAGCACGATATATGTCATTGGTGTTTTGGCCATAGTTATAATTGGATCATCATGCATTTTCCCTCTATGTGCAAGAAACCACAATTGAAGAAGCCATGCAAGGATGGCAGGACATATCACCCACAAATAATGTGGATGTGCATACAGCCGAATTACGGCATCACTGTTTATATACAATGCCAATACAAGAACTGATAACATTGCAGATATTAGTCCGGATATCAATAAAATCAATCCATCACCTGTGCTATACCCCCTTCCCGGAATTAAAATTCTCGATTCTTTCCTAGAGAGAATCTCAGCATATCGTTTAACAAAGGCCAAACTCACGAAAAAGAACATGGAGAAACCCAGAAACCATTCACTAAGTGGGACATTTACAGTTTCTGCTCCTGCAATGAGTCTCATTGTATACAAACCCGCAAGTATCATCACATCAAGTATGGCAATCCTTTTGCCAATTATGCTGTAAAATGTTGTTGTCAAAGCATAACCCAAGAGTACATACATAACATGCATATGTAGGAAGATAAAGCCAATCACCAATGAAGATGCAAGTAATCCAATATACATCGCCAAACCGATAGGAATAGCTATATCACCGGATGCCAAAGGACGTTTCTTTTTATTTGGATGTATTCTATCAGATTGTAAATCGATCAGATCATTCAACACATAAACCGAGGAAGCCATAAGACCAAAAACAAGAAATGTGACTGAAAGCAAAATGGCATTTTCACCATGCAATGTGTGAGCCAAGAATGCAGGAAGGAATACAAGAGTGTTTTTAATCCATTGATAGAGCCGTATTTGTCTGATGTATGATGAAAATGATGCGTAGCTTCCACCATCTATGATAGTCAATGTATCATGGTCTTTGAGCAATGTCTTTGTAATTGAAGGAGTAGAACCCACATAAAATACTCCTTTAGCATATCGCCATACAGCGATATCTGAAGAGTCATTTCCGATATACCCAAATGCTTTGCCTTCCGCATGCTCAAGAATAGCCTGCGCTTTATTTTCGGATTTTACATTTAGTTCGGGAGTTGAGGCAATGATTCCAGCAATTCCTGGAATTATTCGACTAAACTCACAAGCCACTTCTCTCAAAGATGCAGTGGCCAAGAAAACCGGTACTCCTGCCTCATTATGAAGATGTATGATGTCCATTACTTCTTGATTCAAAGGCAATAATCCAATATCAGGTATTCCTGCATTGCGTAAACAATAAGCTTTGAACGAACCTCTACCTTTCAATAAGGCATAAAGAGCACCTATCAATAGCCAAGGACGTCGGAAGAGCAATAGAACTTGCTCCCATAGGGTGTCTGTCCTCAATAATGTACCATCGAGGTCTACATAGAGGTGTGAATATGGAATAGCAGAATGACTCATCTTTGATCGAGAAGTGTTCCAATCATATAAAGATCCACAAAAATACGGTAAATAGTCCTTGGATTGGTGAAAGTTGAAATGTAATAAGCAGTGAATTTTGTAAATTATTGATATGAATCGCCATATTCAATCTGAGTTACCCTAATTGTAAATGCTTTCCTCTTTATCCATACGGAATTTTATACTCATTGAATCTGCAGATTTGGAGTTTGAACCCGGTTTTACCGTTATTACGGGGGAAACGGGTGCGGGAAAGTCTATATTCATAGATGCATTGCTTTGTGCTTTAGGCGAGAGAAGCCAGGGTGACATCGTTAAAAAAGGAACAGATAAAGGGTTTGTTGAGGCGGTTTTCAAAGTTAGCACGAGATTAACATTACCCGAAGAGCTTATTATAGAGGGATATATCGAGCCAATCCATGATGCGACTGAGCACACGATTATTATCCGAAGAGAGTTCACTGCAAAAGGAGTCAATCGATCTTTCATCAATGATTCCCCTGCCACAGCTTCCATGGCAAGACTGCTCGGTGAAGTTCTCATTGATTTTCACGGACAGCATGATCATCAATCACTTCTTAAAGTAGAATCTCATCTCTCATTGCTTGATGATGTGGCCGATATCGAGAAGGAGCAAAAAGCGTATTTCACACAGTGGCAAGCAACTAGGAATTTATATGAACAATACAATAATCTCAGGGCAAGAAAAGAAGACATAGTTCGAAACAAAGAACAGGTTGCGTTTTCTTTGAATGAAATTGAACAAATCAATCCAAAAATCAATGAACTGCAGGAATTAGAGACCGAATTTTCCAAAATCAAGCACTCAGTATATATTCAAGATAAGATTCACTACATTCACGATATTTTTTCGGATGATCAATCATCATTGATGATTTTATTGGGGAAACTCAGAACCGCGCTCACTGATCTGGCTTCCATTGACCCTGATTATAGTGAGATGCTTCAAGAGTTAGCATCAGCTCAAGCATCTATGGATGAAATATTTCGCGTTATACAAGCCAAAGAATCCCAAGAATCACGAATTGACCCCGACATCATACAAGAAAGGATAGCAAAGCTCATATGGCTAAAGAAAAAGTATGGCTCGATGGAACATGTGTTTGAAGTTTGGCAAGAGTTACGCCTTGAAGCCACCCTATCAGTGGATATTGACGGAGAGATATCACGTCTTGCAGACCAACTCAAACAATCCAGAATTTTACTTGGCGAAAAAGCACGCATCATATCCAAGAAAAGAACTGCTGTCATCAAATCGACACAGCAGCATATAGAACGCATGCTGAAATCCATGGGCATTGAGAATCCCACATTTATCATAAAGTGCCATCAAATTGTTGTGGATTCTTTAGAACATCACGAACATATCGCCATAATTGACAATACAATGTATGTGGCTCATCAAACCGGGATAGACACAATTGAATTTTTAATCTCATTAAACACCGGTGAAGAATTGAAACCATTGATTAAAGCTGCTTCGGGTGGAGAAATATCACGAATCATGCTATCACTGAAATCACTCATCAATCAAAAAACAGGTATTCCCTCAATGGTATTTGATGAGATTGATACAGGCATCAGTGGGAAAATCGCTCGGAAAGTTGGAGGGGTCATGCAAGATCTTGGACAGAATAAACAAATAATAGCAATAAGTCATTCTCCGCAAATTGCCTCACTTGCACATCATCATATTTTGGTTCAGAAATCTACCAGTGATGAATCAACGAGTGTACATGCACGTATGCTATCAGATGAAGAACGCATAACCGAGATTGCCACATTGCTAAGCGGAGAACATATCACGCAAACATCATTGAACACTGCCAAAGAGTTATTGGCAGCGGACGAAATACATCAAGGGAAACAGAAATGATACTCTATAATCACTCAACATATGATAGATTTGATCTCGAGAAAGATCTTACAGAATTCCTGGAACCAATCGACATTCATCGTGTGATTAGCGCTTATGATTTGGCTGAGGAAGTACATCGTGAGCAAGTTAGAAATGATGATTCTCCATATTTTTTCCATTGTGCCAGAGTTTGCAAGATATTAATCAAGGAATTAAACATAGAAGATCCGGATATATTGATTGCTGGACTGACTCATGATGTTTTAGAAGATTCACCAACTTTGACTCAGGAAGTATTGGCTTATAATTTTGGAGAATATCCTGCTTTCATTGTCCAGATATTAACCAAAAATCTCGATGAACAAAAGAATGATCCCGACGCAATTGAAAGAGCTCATATTGCTTTATTGGAAAAGTCACCCATGGACTGTTTAATCATTAAGTTATCAGCTCGATTGGATAATTTTAGATGTTTGGATTTTCATCTTAAACGAAACCCTTTGGTTTATGTGAACAGAACAACAGAATTATATTTACCCCTCGCAGATTCATCAAATCATCCAGTATTGCTCAAACTTTCCGAAGAATTAAAAAAAGAACGAAACAAATTTCTTGGTTAACATGATAAATACAGCAATTGAAATACACGATCTAACAGTAAGCTATAATCGCAAACCGGTATTATGGGGTGTGGATTGTGATATACCTTCAGGTGTATTGACTGCAATTATAGGTCCTAATGGAGCAGGCAAATCAACATTAATGAAAGCAATGCTTGGGCTAATTCCTTCAGCAAGCGGATTTACCCATTATAATGGTAAAACAATCAATGAAGTTAGATCCAAAGTGAGCTATATGCCACAAAGAGAATCAGTTGACTGGGATTTCCCAATTACAGTTGAACAAGTTGTGATGATGGGAAGGAATCAGTCAATTGGCATACTCAAGCGACCTAGGCAGTCAGATCATCATTTGGTGTCCGGCGCATTGGAACAAGTGGGGCTTGAATCTTTCGCCAAAAGACAAATCTCCGAACTTTCAGGCGGACAACAACAACGCGTATTTCTTGCAAGAGCTTTGGTGCAAGATGCTGAAATATTCTTGATGGATGAACCATTTGCAGGAGTTGATACGGCAACTGAAGAAATGATTTTGGACACATTAAAGAGTATGAAATCTTCAGGAAAAACGCTTGTAGTCATTCATCATGATCTACTATCAGTTTCAAAGCATTTCGATTATGCTCTACTTCTCAATCTTAGGAAAATTGCCTTTGGCAAAACCAATGAAGTGCTCAATGATTCAATTCTGAGAGAAACTTATGGTGGCAAACTGAGCATATTATCTGAGGTGGGACAATTACTTGCCATGCAGCAGAGAAATACACGAAAGGGATAAAAAAATGGCGTATTCATTGAATACGCCATCACTTACCGATTCTTCTTCTTATGACGGTTTTTACGCAGACGCTTTTTGCGCTTGTGCGTTGCCATTTTATGACGTTTACGCTTTTTTCCGCAAGGCATGGGAACCTCTCTAAAACTAGTGAACAATTATTTATTTATGATCGAATTACATTTGTTCAAACAGCAATCTTGCTTTTTCTACAATCTCGGGTTTATCACCCTTGTCAATACAGCGTTTCATCCACTCTTTTGCTTTTAAGGCATTGCCATCGCGATAATAAATCACGGCTATATTGAAAAGTGCAAAAGCATTGTTTGGTTGCATCTTAAGGACTCCCTTCAACATATCAATGCCTTCTTGGGATTTTCCTACATTATGAAGAGAATACCCAAAATCTATCAATACGCTGATATCTGAAGGGTCGAACTCTTTGATATATCGCTCATACAGAAAAGAGGATTGCTGAAAATCACCTCTATCATAGGCTTCATTTGCCAATCGAAGCGTTTCCTCTTTTCCGGGTTTTTGCTGTTCAATCACATATCGTGATATGGCAAATGATGTTGAACCGATGACAATGATGGAAGCCATGGCTATGACTACCATGACTCGAATACCTTTTGGTTGATTCAAATTGTCATTCATTCAACTGCTTCATCCTTTTTTTGAACGTGTGCCTGAAGCTTTCTTATTGCTTGGAGATACTGATCCAGTTTGATCTTTCTCTTTCAAAACAACATCAACATGTTCCTGAAAATCAGGAGATGCTTTAAAAACAGGTACATATCTTTTATCCAAGGCCACCGGAGTACCGGTTCTTGGATTTCTTGCCATTCTTGATTTACGACTCTTAACAGAAAAAACACCGAAGCCACGTAATTCTATGCGACCGCCATTTGCCAAAATACCCATAATTGAGGATAATACTCCCTCGAATACAGCTTTGGTTTGTACTTTGGATAGACCGGTTTGATTCGATATCTGCTCGACAATGTCTGCTTTCGTCATTGCACACACAATAACAATAGTGAACAATATGGTGAAATTGAGCCACTAAATTACGAAAGAAACAACGAATAGACCAATAAACAACAAATTTCACCAAAAATATACTTCTTGAATATTGATGATAAAATCTGTTTATTCTAGTGCATGCATTCCTTCAAATCGATCAAAATTGGGGTATATAAGGCATTAGTGCCAAAACTTGCTCTTTTCTTGCCATGGTAAATGCACTGAAAGCGCTAGCTAGACCGACTTTTAATTCTGTCGGCATTGTTTGGATAACCGCTTCAACATTTCCATTGCCAAGTACCGTTGCAACTATATTCCTGAACGATGCACTCTCATCTTCCCCTGTATCTCCAGACATCGATGATAATAATTCGCTAAGGAAATCTTTTGACTTTGGATAAGAGATGATTCTGGCCCTTTTGTCTGCTGGAATGCCTATTCTCTTTTTGGCTAAAGAAACCGCAAGCTCCAATCCACCCAACGTATCAATTAACTTTCTTTGATGAGCATCATTTCCAAGCCACACTCTTCCTTTTGCAACAGAACGTGCTTGTTCATATTCCATGTTTCTACTTTTTGCAACTTTGGAAACAAAGCGCTGATAAATGGGATACATCTGATCGTATAATTTCTTTTTTCTTGCCTCATTCATTGGCAGCATAAGATTCATGTCCTGAGACGATGCACCTGTAGAAATTGTATCAATGGTAATACCAACTCTCGCCATTGCTTCACTTACAATTGGGAACATTCCAATAACACCGATTGAACCTGTTATTGTATGAGGATGGGCTATGATCGTATCACAAGCCATTGGAATATAATACCCACCAGAAGCAGCAACATCGCTCATGGAAGCATATATGGGTTTTTTCTTCTTTATTGATTGAATCAATGTCCAGACTTCATCGGAAGCTATAACAGATCCTCCCGGACTATCAATGCGTAATATCACCGCTTTTACATTTTCATTCTCATATGCTCTTTTCAAATCTTTCACCAATGAACCTGAGGCAATCTCTTGTGCGCCCTGATCGAATGGATTTCCATTGCCCGATGTACCGGAACGAATTCCTCCAACTGCATTGACAATTGCTATCGAAGATGATTCTTCTGCAAATGACTGATCATATTCTTTGCATTCTGCTTTTGAATAGTCTTGGACATTGATGAGCGATAATCGCTCTAATGTATCCGTCTTCGAGGTTTCTTTCTTGCGAATTGATTCGACTTTCTTTTTGATAAAGTCTCTAACTTCCCATTCCTGAGCATAAGCATCAATCAATGAGTATGACTTTAGTGAATCGGCAGTATACGTTCCCACGTCAAATGCAGCTTTGACTCTTTCCAATGGAAGTTTTCTTTGCTTTGAAATAAGCTCATACATTCTATTCGCTCGTGATTGAATAATCACATTTAATTCTTCTTTGGCAGGTGGAGTAAAACGTTCCTGGGAAAATGTTTCGCCGGCAGATTTATATTCCTCGAATTGCTGAACATACATTGTTACACCAATTTTTGCGAAAAGATTTTTGAAGAACAATGCTGAAACACCAGGTGCAGAAAGCTCAGCAAGCCCTTCTTTGGGCATGAAGATTGAATCAGCAAGACTTACCATCATATAATCACTTCTTCCTGCTGTTTCCATATATGCATAGATGAATTTGCCCTTACTTTTGAAAGATCTCAATGCTTCAAGCATTTCTTCCAGCTTAACGAATCCCATTTGTGATTCACCGATGGGAATATACATGCCCTTAATTCTTGGATCGATTTCTGCTTTTCTAATTGTTTCAAGTATCTCATAAAAACCAAGTGGAGTGGAATCATCGAAAATATTCGAACTAACACCGTATTCACTGACTTGGGCAGGCAAAGTAAGTTTCAATACACTATATTCTTCCACATCAACGGTATCATCAGAACCGAAAAAGACTCCAACGGTAAATACAGTTAATATTCCAAGCCCAATGATTATTCCGAGAATCATCATTAATTTTCGATTTGATGATTGTTTTTTTGAGCCAAGAGGTGGTACGATAATGGTGTTCATGGTATTACCTGTGTATATCTTGAAATTATTACATCAACTTCGATTACGTTTTGAAGACAAATGAGTTACAATAAAAGGAACTTTTTGTCAGTAATTACTCTTTCATTGACAAAATTACAATATTTACCCTTTCCCCTTGGAACAATGCTACATGGATCGAAACTCGATTATTGAAATACGTTCATTGTGTAAGTCATTCGGGCAATTCAAAGCTGTCTACAATTTAGATTTAACTGTCAATAAAGGGGATATTTATGGATTCTTGGGTCCTAATGGTGCAGGAAAAAGCACAACAATCCGAATGTTGATGTCTCTCATCACCCCTACTTCCGGCTCAATTTCAGTATTTGGCAAACCTCTTACTACGCATCGCAATCATATTCTTGCAGGGATTGGTGCGATTGTAGAAAAACCTGATTTTTATCTATATCTCACTGCAGAAGAAAACTTACGCATACTCGGTAAATTGAATTCCATTGATCTTTCATCCAAACAGATTCATAGATCATTGGATCAGGTTGGACTATTGGATAGAGCCAATAGTAAAGTCAAAACATTTTCCTATGGTATGAAACAAAGACTTGGTATTGCTCAAGCCCTTCTTCATGACCCGGAGTTAATCGTTCTTGATGAACCCACAAATGGATTAGACCCTGTCGGCGTCAAGGAAATACGTGAGCTCATTCTAAAACTTCGAACTGAGCAACAAAAGACAATTTTTCTTTCAAGTCATATTCTACCCGAAGTTGAATTGATTGCGAATAGAATGGTAATCATCAATAAAGGGACAGCTGTAATTGAAGGTAGCGTTAGCGAATTATTGAATTCCGGTATGTTGACTGTCAACTTTTCAATTGATGATGCTGAAAAGGCAAAAACCGTTCTTAAAGAATCTCAATTTGCATCATCTGTATTGGGATTTTCGGCTGATTCCAATGTCCACATCAAATTATCCAAAGAACGCATTGCCGAATGCACTTCTTTCCTTGTCGACCATGGTATTGGCATTGACGGAATTAGTTCAACACGATCCCTTGAAGAGTACTTCTTATCAATCACGAGATCCTAATGTTTTTCACAGTATTATCAATTGAATTGTCAAAAATCTTCTCAAAGGGAAGGTCATATATCGGCTTTGGCGCCATTACTATTCTTGTTCCAATTGTTCAAGCAGCCATGTATAGTGAAGGCGAAGCCTATTTTAGCTTATTCACCCAAGGGTTGCAACAACAGTTCAGTTTCACAGGTACATTCCTCAATGGCTATTTGATTGCTTTCGTTGTATTACAAAGTTTACTGGTACATGTACCTTTATTGGTAACGCTTGTTGCTGGAGACATGTTGGCTGGAGAAGCCACGGGTGGCACTTATAGATTATTGTTCACAAGACCTGTTTCGAGACATACAGTCGTTCTTGCCAAGTATAGTGCTGCATTATTATACACGATAGGACTCATAGCCTGGATGTCATTATTGTCTATGGGTATGAGCCTTTTAATCTTTGGTTCCGGGGAGTTATTTATCGTATCAAGCTCAATCACTGTATTACAAAAGGATGATATTTTATGGAGATTCGGCTATGCCTATCTCTTTGGAATATTGAGCATGTCAACAGTTGCTTCAATTGCATTTATGTTTTCAGCTTTGGTGGAAAATTCGATTGGTCCTATTGCCATGACAATGGCAATCATCATTGTTTTTACAATCATATCTGCTTTGGATGCGGGGTTCATAAAAGATGTCAAATACTTGCTTTTCACCAATCATCTGATCTCTTGGAGATTGTTTTTCGAAGAAACAGTACCTGTCGACAGAATTCTTCTTTCAACGTGGGTATTAGGCGGGCATTCAATAGCATCCCTTTTTGTTTCTCTCTTTGTGATTACTAAAAAAGACATATTATCGTAAAGTACTTGTGTAACTTTCTAATAGCATTTCTGTCATTGTCAACATTGGAGATCAAATATGACCGGCTGGCGAATATTGCAAATATGTCTATTCATTGTGACCCTTTCACTTACCGGATTATGGGTAAAAGACGGATTTCAGGTTTTTACCAAAGATAAATCAGAAAAAATAACCATTCAACAAGACGAAATCTTCGGCACAACAATTGAAAAACGCGAATGGGTTGAAGATTTTCAATTTGGTCTATTACCTGATGATCCCCTTCAACCATATAGATCACTATCATTCTACTTGGTAGTTACCATATTTGCATTAGCAATTGCCCAACGTAATATTTCCAAATCCTCAAAAGCATCATTATGAAATCACTCATCGTATTATACGCCTTCATTTTCACAACACTCAATGTATATGCGACTCAATTGGGAAATGTGAAAGGAAAAAAGCTTGTCACGCTCAATAAAGCTGTTGGTTCTTCAATCGTCAAGTTTTACAGTAATTCCCCTTTTGAAAAGTTCGAAGGAAATTCTCAATCATTACAAGGATCCTTTACACTTGTTGCCGATCAGTTAGAGCAAAGCACCGGACAAATATCTTTCCCTGTCAATTCCATGAAAACAGGTCTCTCCAAACGCGATGATCACATGTATGGAAAGGACTGGCTTGATTCAAAAACATACCCTATGATTACATTCGATGTTAAGAAATTCACCGGGATTGCGATAAAGAAGGCAGATATTGCAGGTATTGAATTTTCCGCAATTGCCGAAGGACTTTGTACTTTAAAAGGCGTGGCTAAAAGCGCGAAAGCAAAAATCTATGTAAAGTATGTATTTGAATCAGAAACAACTAAGAAAAGGGCTGAAGGTGATCTTGTAATGGTTGATGCCGATTTTTCTGTGTCACTCAAAGATTTCAATGTTCTTGGGAAAAGTGATATCATAGGAAGCAAAGTGGGTGAAAATATCGACCTAGACATTAAACTATTTGGAAATAGCTCTCATTAATTCTCAAGGAGTATCATGATTTACTTTTCACTACTATGTGCATTGATTGTCGCAGTATCTGTCAATGTTTACGCATATCCCGGTGGAATTACTGGACGATTACTAGCTTCTTCAAGTGGTTGTGGTGATTGCCATGGTGGTTCTCCCTCAACTGCGACATCCGTGTCAATTATAAGTAAGTCAGGTTCATTTACTGTAAAGCCAGGTACAAAACTTGAACTCACCGCAGCGGTTGCTCATCCCTCAAAATTAGCGGCAGGTATCAATATCGGTGTGAAATCGGCACCAAATTCAAGCACTAATATTGGAACCCTTGAAATTGTTGCCGGACAAGGATTGAAAAAATCACAATCCGAATTGGTACAGTCATCTCCTAAAAACATGACGAATGGCAAAACAGAATTTTCATTTACCTGGACTGCCCCAACACAGGAAGGAACCTATTTTATAATGGCAACTGGAAATGCAGTCAATAGAAATGGCGGAGATAGCGGAGATGAATGGAATTACATGCAACCCATTCAATTAACAGTTTCTTCGACTACAGATATTGGAAATGAGTTCGAGCATTCCCTGGTTTCCATATTTCCGAATCCGATTCAAGAGCATTCAGTATTGGAATACCAATTACCAACGAATGCAAAGGTATCTTATACGATATCTAATACTTTAGGACAATTCATAGTAAAGAATGATCTCGGATATCAATTTCAAGGAAAGAATATTGTAGGATTATATGGATTGCATCCTCTCTTACCTTCAGGACATTATATCCTATCAGTATTTTCAGAAGATTTTCGAATATCGATTCCCTTCATAAAACAATAAGTAAAGGCCACTCAATGAGTGGCCTTTTTTCATAAATATTTAGGACGTTGTTGATATTCTATTGGATCATCGATTCCAGCTTGTGAAAACCCTCGTAAACGAAGAGCACATGAATCACAGACACCGCAAGCAACTACATTATCGGCATAGCAACTCCAGGTAAAATGCAAAGGAGCTGTCAACCTCATTCCTTCCTTCACGATGTCACTTTTTTTCATGTGAAGTATTGGAGTTTCAATGCGAATATCAGTACCTGGTTTTGTTCCTTTGGCAATCATCTTTTCAAATGCATCAAAAAATGTGCGCCTACAATCCGGATAACCACTACCATCTTCTTCAACTGCACCAATAAATATAGAATGCGCGCCCAATACTTCCGCCCAACTGACTGCTATCGAAAGGAGATTGGCATTTCGAAATGGAACATAGCTTGTTGGGATTTCTAAATTCCCGAGATCAGCTTTACTAATAGCAATATTCATATCTGTAAGGCTACTTCCTCCAATTCTTGATAGGTGAGAAATGTCGATATCCAAACATTTCTGAATCCCATAAAAGTCACAAACATTTTGAAATGATGCTGCTTCTCTATCTTCCGTTTTTTGTCCATAATGGACATGCAATGCACAAACTTCGAATCCTCTTTCCAGTGCAATTCCTGCGCAAACTGTGGAGTCCATTCCACCACTCATAAGAACAACTGCCAATTCTTTCATGTACTTATATACAGTTTATGTGTATGGATATATACTTCGACTGATTCTGGAACATAACCGCTGATTGATTGATTGCTAGACATTGATTCTCGTATCAGCGTGGAAGAAACGTGAAATAAAGGAGATTTCAAAATCAATGGCATCTTCACCGTCAAACCATCAATCAGCTGTAGAATCAATTCTTGAAGGTCCGCTTGCTCTGTTCTTTGCACAATGCAAAGCTGTGTGCGTGACAATAGGTCTTCCCACTGTTTCCATTCTTTGAATCGGTGAGCTTGATCCTCTCCGATCAGAAGAAAAAGCTCAGCTTCGGGATATTGAGATTGTATATCTTTAACGGTATCAATAGTGAATGATAATCCTTCTCTTTTGATTTCAATGTCTGATACAATAGTACAAGGAATAGCTTCAAATGCTAATTGCAACATGTTTAGTCTATGCATATCCTCAGCCAGGGGTTCATTCATTCTGAATGGTGAGCGCCTTGCGGGAATAATATAGCATAAATCAAGTCCTATCTGATCAATGAATGCCCTGACAAAAGCAATATGTCCACTATGCACAGGATTAAATGTACCACCCATTATTCCGATTTTCATTGCATCCTCCTTTGGATGCCACCTGTATATCCGGCAATAAACAGCATGATGCATGATGCAATGCCACAGATCTTTGGGAGAATATCGCCAATATGCATGTACACAGTTTCCATTGTAGTAAGAGGCACTGCTCCAATGATGGCTGTTTTAGTTTGGGGTTTGGCCATTATCGCAATGGATCCATCCGGATAAATGATACCGGAAACACCGGTATTTCCGCAACGAGCAACTGATCGTCTATTTTCAATTGCTCTCATTTGAGATATTGCGAAGTGTTGCATTGGTCCAGGTGTATTGTCAAACCAAGCATCATTGGTGATGACAGTCAGCATTGTTGCTCCAGATACAGCATAATTTCTAACAAAGTCAGGATATATTGACTCAATGCAGATGACTGTTCCTATTGATGCGACAACAGCATTGCTTTTCATCAGTTTCAGTGGCTGTTGATTGGTGCCTTTTTTCCATCCAGATATACCAACCCCCCATTGCAATATCGAACCAAGCCAAGGAATATCTTGTGAAAAAGGAAAGCCCTCTCCAAATGGGGTTAACTTCATTTTTCTATGAATGCTCACAGATGAATCCTGTACTAAAGCAGCAGCATTATAGGCAACATAGTATTCACCGGGGATTAATCGAAATGGCTTGGCTAATGGTTCTTTAAACGGATCCTTTACGAGTTCCAAATTGGCAAAACCGGTAAGAACCGGAGTTGTTCCAATGATTGATTGCAGACTTGAAAAATCTTTGAATACATTCAATGGTACATTCACAAAAGGTATAGCGGTTTCACTCCAAAGCCAAAAATCTGGAGTATTCTTACCTTTTGTAGCCATGATAGACTTATGAACATATATTTGGTCTTGAACCTCGCCTTCCCATTTATTCCAAGGATTGATATTAGGCTGAACAATGCCAACTGTAATGTGAGGTGAAGTTGTAACAATGCCTCGAACTTCATCAGATCTATAGACACCATATATCACAGTCGAAGAGAAAATGAAGATCAGGGCAAACACATAACCCAACACTTTACGTTTATCTTTGATGAGGATCAATTTGAAAAGAAGCACATTCACAATGATTATTAAAAATGTCAATCCCCATACACCAAAGATATCACCACATTGCTGAATCGGACCCATTGAATTTGCCATATATCCCAAGGACAACCATGGATACGATGCATCGGTCAATGAATGAAGCCATTCATAAGCAACATAGAAACATGGTAACATTACAAATGCGATACTTGATGCCATACGTTGTTTTACATAGTAAAATGCAATAAATGGCAACATTAAAAAGAAAGGATGGCCTAATTGCAAAGCCAAACCGGCGATAATCAAGAAAGGATCGCTTTCTTTTTGCCAACTCCCTACCCACCAATTTGCAATCCCTTGGTACAAAAAAAACGTGCAATACAAATAGCGTATAAGCGATGCTCTTTGTTTGGAAGATTCTGACTCTAGAAGTAGAAATAATGGAATAAAAGCTATGAAAGCCAAAAAGCCGAAGGGCATGGGAGGGAATGCACAACCAAGCATTATTCCGGACAAGCATGCATATGCATATGATTGCCCCCTATGTTTTGGCATCAAGGAAAGAGGAAAAACATATGATTGAGTCAAGGTCATTTGCTTTTATTCAAATTGGCAAGTACAGTTTCACCACCTCTGGTCCGCTGATCTTTCTTCACAAGAATTTCAGCATCGAGAGGAACAACGATATCCATACGAGAACCAAATTTCATCATGCCAATTTGTTCACCTGTGGTCAGTGTATCACCTTGTTTCACAGTACATACAATACGCCGAGCCAATACACCAGTAATCTGTTTGAATAGAACCTTTCCGAAACCGGTTTCAACTCCGATTCTGCTTTGCTCATTCAATTCAGATGCTTTCGGATGCCATGCAACTAAATAATCCCCCTGCATATATCGGTAGAATGCTACATTTCCGGATACAGGAGAACGATTCACATGGACATCCAAAGGTGATAGGAAAATGCTGATTTGCCGTGCTTTTCCTTTGAAAAACTCATTCTCTTCTATTTCAATTATCTCGACCACTTTTCCATCTGCTGGAGCTATGACGATAGAATGATCAAGGAGAGCAGTTTCTGGGATGACGCGCAGTGGGTCTCTGAAAAACCACAATGTGAAAAAGATGATAATAAACCCTAATGCAGTTGAAACCCAGGATAAAGCGCCTGAAAAAACAAATGCAGACAGCACAATCAAGGAAAATCCAATAATAAGCATTGGTATTGCATTATCATATCCATAACGAGTAAGCATATTAATGTCCCAACAAAGTGATCGCACGAACTGATTCAATCATGCGATGATAAAACATAAAATGTTGCACAGCATCAAGAGAAGCTTGAAAATTTGCTGAATATTTAAAATGAGCAGTTCCAATCCGTGGATCGGCATCACTTCCTTTTGTAATTGAAAGTATCTCATCTGACTCCGGCACATCATCAGCAGCACAAAGCGTTGTAAGTTCAATCAATTCCGGAGAATTTTCATCTTTACATGCCCAAAAAACCATTGGTAATGGTAACTCTTGAAAGTCTGACCATTCCTCACAAATATCCAATGCACCTTGGCCTTTGGAAGCATTCCATGCAATCCAGGCATCATACTGTGAATCTGTAAGTTCTGAATCCTCTCCAATTGCAGAATCAAACATTATCTCTGGAAATAGATCGTATTTCTCTGCCAAGCAAAGAGCTCCAATTCGTAGAAAATACACATCCTCTTGCAAACCAAGAAGCTGAATTTCTTCTTTACCCGGAACAAAATGGATTGAAGCAAGATTCGAACATCCTTCAATAGATAAAGCCAAAGAAGGAATGATTCTTAACTCAGATGGATGCCTTGCAAAACTTAATGGATCAATCAATGCGATATCTGCAGTTCCCTTGTATAAACTCTGCGCGCATTCATATTCCGAAAGTACACGGCATTCATATCCACGCTCCTGACAAACTGATTGAGCATTTGCAGTCAAAGAAGAATAGGCAGGATTATGGGGAATAGCAATTGTTAATGACATGGTAGAACTATTGATTGATAAACAATACTTTTGGGTGTCAAATGCAGAATTCATGGCAAATTTACACAAAAAACCTAGTCTTTGCCCCTAAACACAGTGAATCTTGACGTATTCTTTTCAATTGAAGTCAAAACTTGATTGGCAAAGCCCCCGTTTTGTTAAATTTGCTTCGAATTTCGCCTAACTTAACCAATTATCACCATGTCCATATTTGTTCCTGAGCATATCCAACAATTATTGCCTTATACACCCGGCACATCTATAAAATCGGTTCAAGAGAAGCATGGCATTACTGATATCGTCAAACTTGCTTCCAACGAAAATCCTTTGGGTGCTTCACCAAAAGCGCTCCATGCATTACGAAATATACAAGCAGAAGATCTTTCCGTCTATCCTGATGGAGGCGAATTTCTTTGTTCGGCAATAGCCAAAAAATTTAATGTAAACAAAGATGAAGTTGTTTGCTATAACGGATCTGATGCATTGATGCATTTGATCATGCGTTGCTTCACAGTACCTGGTGATACAATCGTTTCGAGCGAAGGAACATTCGTAGGTTATTATGTTGCCACTTCAATTGCCAATCTCAATCGTGTAGCTGTACCACTGACCTCGGATTATCGATTTGACATAGATGGCATCATACAAGCCATTGATGAAACAACTAGGATTGTATACATAGCAAATGCAAATAACCCTACCGGGACACATATCACAAAATCGGAATTTGAAAAACTCCTTGCTGCCCTTCCAGACAATGTCCTTTTGATCATGGATGAAGCATATTATGAATACACTGAAATCATAACTGATGATTATCCGAACAGCTTGCTCCATCGCAGACCAAACATGATAACATTGCGGACCTTCTCCAAAGTATATGGTTTGGCTTCGCTTCGTGTTGGGTATGCAATTGGTCCAAAGGAGTTGATATCGGTTATGTCCAAGTCAAAATTAACATTTGATCCCGGAACACTCTCCCAATTAGCTGCTGTAGCAGCTATGGAAGATGAAGATTTTCTTCAGGAAACAATTCAGCTCAATAAAAGAGGTTTGAAATCATTTCAAGAGGCCTTTGCTAAGCAGGGTTGGAAGATATCTCCATCGGTTGCGAATTTTTCCATGATTGACTGTGGTATCGAAGACAATGCCATTCAATTGACAAATGATCTTGAAAAAAGAGGAATAATTGTGCGTAGACTTGGGGGGTTCAGACTGCCCCATTGCATCAGAATCAGCACCGGAACTGACGATACCAATCAAAGAGTGATTCTCACCATGCAGGAATTGATTGCTCATTATGCATGAGCAATTTGTTATTTTTACCGAACTTTATTCATTGGATGCTTTGTCATGGAAACACTTTCCGCTACATCATCACAATCTGCTGTCACCGATTTTCTTCCTATCAATGGAACCGATTATATCGAGTTCTATGTGGGGAATGCAAAACAAGCATCGTATTTTTATCGTACAGCTTTTGGTTTTGATCTTATTGCTTATGCCGGCCCCGAAACAGGCATAAGGGATCGGGCAAGTTATGTTTTGAAGCAAGGCAAAATCAGACTTATTCTCACAACTCCGATGCATCCCGGAAATGAAATCAGTTCACATATAGACAAACATGGCGATGGAGTGAAAGTCCTTGCCTTGTGGGTAGATGATGCCGAACAATCTTGGAAAGAAACTACTTCTCGAGGAGCAAAAAGTCATACTGAACCAACCATACTTCGCGATGAATTTGGCGAAGTGAAGATTGCTTCCATACATACCTATGGCGATACAATTCATACATTTGTTGAACGCAAACAATATGATGGCATTTTCATGCCGGGCTATGTTCCTATCAAAGATGGATATACAACCACTGATGTTGGTTTGCTGTATGTAGATCACTGTGTTGGGAATGTGGAATTAGGCAAAATGGATGAATGGGTTCGATTTTATGAAGAAGTCATGGGATTCTCTTTACTCTTAACTTTTGATGATAAAGATATCTCCACAGAGTATAGCGCTTTGATGAGCAAAGTTGTTTCTAATGGAAATGGCTATATTAAATTTCCTATCAATGAACCTGCCGAAGGAAAAAAAGCAAAATCTCAGATTGATGAATATCTGGAATTCTATCATGGTCCCGGTGTTCAGCATATCGCTGTTGCCACGCATGATATTATAGCAACCGTCTCTGCCCTTAAAGAACGAGGCGTTCAATTTTTACGTGTTCCAGACACTTACTATGATGATTTATTGGACCGTGTCGGAGCAATCGACGAAGATATTTCACCGCTTCGAGAGCTTGGTATTTTGGTAGATAGAGACGAAGAAGGATATCTTCTTCAAATTTTCACCAAACCTGTTGAAGACAGGCCAACATTATTCTTTGAAATAATCCAAAGAAAAGGCGCTACATCTTTTGGCAAAGGAAATTTCAAAGCACTATTTGAATCTATTGAACGCGAACAAGCATTGAGAGGAAATCTGTAACAACGGATTTCTCATTTACCCATACATATTGTTTCATTAGGAAGTACTATGTCTTCTCAAAAAACACCTCCGAGTTATCACGAAATACCGTTTTTTCAATCGGTAAATACTTATTTCGATAAAGCAGCAGCATTGCTCGATCATTCCAAAGGACTTTTGGATCAGATTCGTGCATGCAATGCTGTTTATCAAATTCAATTTCCGGTTCGAGTAAAAGGTGAAATCCAAGTTATATCTGCATGGAGAGCAGAACACAGTCATCATAAACTTCCATGCAAAGGCGGAATTCGTTATAGCGAAGATGTAAATCAAGATGAAGTGATTGCATTGTCTGCGCTTATGACATATAAGTGTGCGGTAGTGAATGTTCCCTTCGGAGGTGGTAAAGGCGGAATCAAAATCAATCCCAAGAACTACTCTGTTGATGAATTGGAACGTATAACCAGAAGATATACCGTAGAATTGATTCACAAAAATTTCATTGGACCTGCGGTTGATGTTCCCGCTCCGGATTATGGTACCGGCATGAGAGAAATGTCTTGGATTGCAGATACCTATCAGACAATAAAGTTTGACGATGTTAATGCTTTGGGTTGCGTTACGGGCAAGCCAATTTCACAAGGCGGTGTCAATGGAAGAACTGAAGCAACCGGAAAAGGCGTGTTTTATGGCGTCCGAGAAGCTGTTAATGATGCTGAACTCATGAAATCAATTGGTTTGACAACAGGTTTAGATGGAAAGAGCGTTATTGTTCAAGGCTTTGGGAATGTTGGGTATCATGCTGCTAAGTTTATTGCTGAAGGTGGTTCAAGAATCATCGGCATCATTGAATGGGATGGAGCTGTTTACAATGCAGATGGTATAGACATCAATGCATTGAAAGAACATCATGGTCAAACTGGTTCCATTAGAAATTTTGCAGGTGCAAAAACAATTGATGAAGGTAATTCACTACTCGAGTATCCCTGCGATATTCTCGTCCCTGCCGCACTTGAATCACAAATTACTGATTGGAATGCCGATCGCATTCAGGCGAAAATCATTGCTGAAGGTGCGAATGGTCCCATTGCTGCATCAGCAGAACCTACACTCCTTGCTAAAAATATCCTCATCATTCCTGACATGTATATCAATGCCGGCGGAGTGGTTGTTTCATACTTTGAATGGTTAAAGAATCTTTCTCACGTTCGTTTTGGTCGCTTGGACAAACGATATGAAGAAAACTCTAAAAAAGGTCTGATTTCTACCATCGAAAATTTAACAGGCAAATCTTTGACCTCGGCAGAAAAGTCAATCCTCGTACAAGGTCCAAATGAAGTAGACTTGGTAAATTCAGGACTTGAAGATTCAATGATAGGGTCTTATCATGAGATAATGAATGTATGGAGAAACAAGTCAAATGTGAAGGATATGCGTACAGCGGCCTTTATTTCTGCAATAGATAAAATCGCTGCATCTTATAATCAAATGGGGATTTTCCCTTAATTTCCCCTTTTAGTGAAGATTTAGCCCGAGTAATTGCTTATTCGGGCTTTTTTGTTTCTTATTGATAATATCAACTATTTCAATGTAATGTGTTGTTTAATCAATGGTTTGTGGTATTTTCGGTTAAGTATTTGGTGTTGATGTGCGCCATTACTTGTGGTCACTAGTGTAATTGTTTTATTGTTGACCTCGTTAATCACTACACATCTACGGAAGGTTTGTTATGAATATTTATGTAGGCAATTTGCCGTACACGATGGGATCCGAAGAACTTCGTTCCCTTTTTGAGTCATACGGCAATGTCACAGGTGCCTTTGTCATTACAGACAAAATCTCCGGTCGTTCACGCGGCTTTGGTTTTGTTGAAATGGATAATGATGATGAAGCAAGAGGCGCCATCGAATCAACCAATGGCAAAGAGTTCAGCGGACGTACATTGGTAGTAAATGAAGCTCGTCCACGCGAAGAACAATCACGCGGTCCACGTCGTGATTTCCGCGGCGGCGATCGTCGGTCAGATCGATATGAATGATGAGATATAAATCCCCTGATCATCGATACAGACAGTAAACAGAACCCTCGGCTTTCTTATTAGCCGAGGGTTCTTTATTTTTGTGTCATCATTTTCGAGCCATACCATGCAACATCATTCCGAAAAAGGAATTGCCATACAGTCATATCTCATCGATGTGTTTTTCATCTGGTATGTCTTGATTTCATTAGATCGAATCATCATTCCCGCCTTAATCACATATATACCACTACATGGCTTTATCATCCAAGTTGGATACCTTGCTATAGCAGGAATAAGCTCATACATAGTAAGAAGATTCGAACAATCAGCAGGAATGTTTATCCTTTCAGATACACATCATGCTATGCCATTGTTTGGTAAACATCTCATGTGGCTTGCTTTCAGCTGTTCAATCATAGCAGGTTGGATAATAACCGATATTTCACCGATTGATTTTTTCTCAGCCAAAGGATTGCAATCTGCTTCTAATATTTTTACTGCATTAATAACTCCAGAGCTCAGCATCTTTGACATTGCCCTAAAAGCCCTAATTGAGACTGTATATATAGCTTTGACTGCAACCGTCATAGCTCTCCCCCCATCATTCATTCTGAGTTTTTTGAGTGCTAGAACACTCATGAAAGGCAGCACTCTGTCTTTTTCGATTTACAATGTGATTAGATTCATTACAAATTTCTCTCGTTCGATTGAACCTTTGATCTGGGCCATCATCTTTTCTGTCTGGGTTGGTATAGGTCCGTTCGCCGGCATGCTAGCGCTTATGGTTCACACTGTTGCTTCGCTCACAAAACAATATTCAGAGCAAATTGAAGATATTGATAATGGACCTATTGAGGCAATAGAGGCTACTGGAGCGCATCCACTTCAAGTGATTACATATGCAATCATTCCACAAATAGTGATTCCATTTTTGAGTTTTACGATTTACCGTTGGGATATCAATGTCAGAATGGCAACGATCATTGGTTTGGTAGGTGGTGGTGGTATCGGAACGATGCTTATGCAATATCAGGGTTTGGCTCAATGGCATGAGGTGGGTCTCATCATCATCATGATTGCATTTGTTGTATGGATCATGGATTATGTTTCGGCAAGAATACGCGAGGCGCTTCGATAATCAATACATTGCAGAATACACGTTATTGCCATGTTTTCCGAATTGTTCATAGTAACCGGTATACCATTGCAACAAGTCAGCTCCATTCTGTTTTGCAAACTGCACATCTTCCTTGCTTTCTATTCCACCTGTAGCAATAATCATAAATTCAGGTACTGATAACTCTTCCCGATAGCGTTTTGCCTCAGAGATCAACGCTGTTGATGCCTCTCTAACAATCACTCCGCTTAAACCTCCACCAAATTCTTTCGTGAAATAGTCATAGAGATGTCTATCTGATGAATGAATCAAATGTTCCATTTCTTTATATCGAGTTGAGGTATTTCCGAAATTGATTCCAGAAAAGGAACGATCAATCAATGCCTTCATTAGTTGCTGAACTAATTCTTGATCAGTATCATTGGAAAATTTGACAAATACAGGTATTGAAGAGAGGTCTATTTGAGAAGACACTGCATCCAATCGCGCAAGAAGAGATAGTTCTAGTGTGCTATGATTCACATCATGGCCTGGGACATTCGGACAACTTTCGTTTAACTCCAGAAAATCACATCCGGCATCAATATATGCTTTCATTCCCTCAATCAATCCTTTCATCGCTTGTTCAGTGGGCATTCCGGGATCCAAGGCAATACTGGCACCAATTGGGAAATGTGCAAACCTCGTAAAACCTGCAATTTTCGCAGCAGTTTCTCTATGACCATCATTAGGCAAACCAAGCCAATTCGATGCAGCATGTGTTTTAGGATATGGAACAAATGGATGTAGAATACCATGTTTGGTATTCCCTTTTCTTGGTAAGGATGTAGTTGTTCCGCAAAGATAGAAACCTGCGCCTTGAGCATATGCTCTCTCATAACCTTCTGCTTGCTTATACATTCCGGCAGCATTACCCAAATAAGACCTAAAAGTAAGATGTTTGAATGATATAGATACTTGATCTGGAATTGAAACAACAGATACATCATCTTGAGCTGCAACCTTGGAAAACCAAGGCCTGGTAGATGAATATAAGCGAGTAAATAATGTGGCTGGCAATGCACCCAAGGCAGGACGCAATGTATGATCTAATTTGGAAAGTAAGGTGACTAGAGACATAATGCAATCATAATTCTTTACGTAGTCGAGCAACAGGAATTCTCATTTGCTCCCTATATTTTGCAACAGTTCTACGAGCAACATTCAATCCTTGTTTTTTTAGCTCGGACATCAATTTGTCATCACTATGTGGCTTGAGTTTTGGTTCCTTATCAATCAAATCTTTTATTTTTTGTTTGATGACTGTTGTTGATATCTCTTCGCCATCATCGCTCGGCAATGATTCACTAAAGAAAAATCGTAATTCATAGGTTCCGAAATCAGTTTGAACATATTTTCCATTGACTATGCGGCAAATCGTGGAAACATCCATTCCCGTCACATCTGCAACATCTTTATAGATTAATGGTTTAAGGGCACTTTCACCATATCTGAAGAAATCTTTTTGAGCACCAGCAATTCCCGTCATGACTTTGAGCATTGTCTTTTTTCTTTGCCTTATGGCTTGAAGTAAAAACTTTGCATCATCATATTTTTTACGAAGCCATTCTTTTGTTTCTTTATTGTATTTGCGATATCGAGCTTCTTTTTTCAAATCTTCATACATTTTATTCAGCTTCAACTGAGGAATACGAGTATCATTGACATTAATCATGATTTCATCACTATCATCATCGATTGAAATTACAAAATCAGGTATGACGCTAGTGGTTGCCATAGATATTCCCATTCCACCAGGTTTGGGATTCAAACGGCGTATAGCATCAATAGCCGATTTCAGTTCATCCTCATTTATCGAAAATTGTCTGCACAAAACTGTATAATGTTTCATGACGAATACATCATAACTCTTTTCCAATATACGTCGGGCCAATAGCTCAGAATCCGTAGGATTGCTTTTTGCATGCAATTGAAGCAATAAACACTCACGAAGATCCCTTGCTGCTATACCGGGCGGTTCTTGTTGTTGCACATAATGCAGTGCTTTTTCAGCCAGTTCTATTGTTACTGATGCAACGGGTATTGGAGCAATTGGTTCCTCCACTGCAAGATCTGGATCTTCATCCTCCAGATTGTCGAAGTAGGAATTACTAGACATGGAGTTTTTTTTGATTGACTCTTCCAAGAAACGCTTATGTCTTCGAAGATATTCTCTATGTGCTTTATGATTTTCTTCCAAGATTCTAGTATTGACATCATCGACCAAATCTTCGAGTGAACGACGTAAATAACCATCATCTTCCAAATTTCCGATGATGGTATAGCATAAGAGTTTTTCTTGATCATTGAGATTGAGCATATTCACTTGTTCTATCAGATCATCAGTGAAAGTGGTTAACTCGCTTTGCTCATTATAACCATAATCATCTTCATCATCAAAATCACCTGAACCTTGTTCTGGTGTTCTCGTTTCATTCCAAGCCAATTCGTAAAAATCGAAAGGATCATGGTGCTCTGCATCGAAAGGAACAGGTTCATCATAATCATATGTTTTGTCATTATAATCATTGCCCTCCATCACATCTTTAGGGACAGTGCTTAGGAGATTTTCGCTTGGTTCAAAATCCGAATCTTCTTCAATGGAAATCATTTCATCTGAAGACTCATCAAGCATTGGATTCTGCTCAACTTCCTGACGTACATGTTGTTCCAATTGCAAAATTGGTAATTGCAGGAGCTTCAAATATTGAATTTGTTGTGGTGTTAGTGTTTGCAGAAGCGATGTCTGCAAATTCATAGATACTTTCATTGCCATTATTCGCTCTCCTGACTCATAAATTCTTGTGCTTGATTATACCAGTTCTCCCCATATGCACGAATTAAGGCTTCACGCACCGAGTGTATAACCATACTCTGTTGTTTTTTGCCATGCTCAATTGCCGGTTTGCATTCTTCGAATGGTTGATAACTGAGATAATCACCACCGAAATTTCGAATACGAATTGGAAACAAATGACATGACAATGGCTTCCTAAATGTGGTTTGCTTTTCAAAAAATGCTTTTTCTAGTCCACATTTGGCAATCCCTTTATCCCTAAATACAAAAACACAATCAGCATCATCAATACATTGCACGAAAGGTTCATCAGGTGTTCCACCAATCCATGATTCATCATTGAGAATTTGTATAGATTCCTCATCAAGATAGGAAAGTACCGAAGGAATTGCTTCTTTTATAAACGGAATTTCCCTTTTATCCAATGGAGCTCCCTCCCCACCTTTGAGGGTACAGCATGCACCTTTGCAAGCCTGCACATCGCATGAAAAATGCTCATGGATGATTGCTTCATCCATTAGTATTGAATCTATAAGAATCATGGCGCTAATATTGTGTGGATACGCCTGATGCAATTGCTGCTTTGCATCGTGGTATGATTTTTGCCTAAACTACAATTTGTCGATGATATTTGCAAAGAAAGTACAAAAAAAGCGGTCAACCTTGTAATACGTTAACCGCCCTTCATTTTCTGCTAAACATTCCTATATCTGTGGATGAATAGGAAAATCTTTACAGTACTCACTAACTTGTTGCTTCACATCAGCCGCAATCTGAGGTTGATCGATATGTTGAATGACTTTATCAATAAATTCAGCAATCTGCTTCATGTCATGCTCTTTAAAACCCCTTGATGTCATAGCAGCTGCTCCAAGACGAATACCGGATGTTACCAATGGTGGTTGGGTATCATAAGGAACAGCATTTTTATTACAGGTTATGCCTGCAGAGTCTAATGCTATTTCGGCTTGTTTGCCTGTTACACCTTTATTTCGCAAATCTATGAGCATAAGGTGATTATCGGTACCGCCGCTTACGATATCATACCCCATTGAAATAAGTGAATTTGCCATGCTATTAGCATTGCTAACCACTTGCTTGGTATATGTATCAAACTCATCTGAAAGTGCTTCTTTGAAAGCAGTTGCCTTTGCTGCAATAACATGCATCAAAGGGCCACCTTGTATTCCCGGCATAACCATTGAATCAATGAGCTCTCCCATGAGTTTTTTTCTTCCTGACTTTGGCGCAACTGCACCAAAAGGGTTTTCATAATTGGATCCCATCATAATTATCCCGCCACGTGGACCGCGTAGTGTTTTATGGGTGGTACTTGTTACAATATCACAATGTGGAACAGGATTATCCAAACGACCTTTTGCAATCAAACCTGCAGGATGCGCAATATCTGCTAAGAGAAATGCTCCGACGGAATCAGCGATTGTTCTAAATGCTTTGAAGTCAATGTTTCTTGAGTAGGCTGAAGCGCCAACTGTAATCATTTTCGGACGATGTTCTTTTGCTAGGTCTGCAACTTTATCATAATCAATTCTACCTGTTTCTTTGTCTAGACCATAGGGAATGAAATTGTAAAATTTCCCGGAAAAATTTACGGGTGATCCATGTGTGAGATGTCCACCATGCGATAAATCCATACCCAATACTGTGTCGCCGGGTTTGAGATACACAAAATAGACCGCCATATTTGCACCACTTCCACTATGTGGTTGAACATTCACATATTCTGCACCGAATAATTGTTTTAAGCGATCACGGGCCAAATCCTCAGCTACATCAACCCATTCGCATCCACCATAATATCGTTTTCCGGGGTACCCTTCCGCATATTTGTTGGTGAGAACGGAACCTTGTATTTCCATTACTGCCTGCGATGTGAAATTTTCACTTGCGATCAATTCAATCTTTTGCTGTTGACGATTATATTCGCCTAGCAATGCGGCAAATAATTCAGGATCATGTTGTTTGGTGATATCGTACATAGTAATTTACTGTTGAATAAAACGTAGAGAAGAAATACCACTTACATCTTGAATCCTTGCAATGTAAATACCTGCAGGAAGTAGCGGCAATGTCATGATAGATGTGTCGGTTGATTGCGATGAAAATACAGTCCTTCCCAACAAATCAGACACAACAACAAATACTGATTGATCAGTATGATTGTTCGAAAACTGGAGAATACCATTCATTCCTTGCGGAATAGGATGTATCTTTAGTGAAGCATGAGCAATGTTATTATTTTCTTCATTGATTGATGTGAATGGTGCATCAATACAAATGGTTTCACCTGTTACTCCGTGAACGAAACAAGAGAGCGAAGGAGCCAATGAATCTGCTTGATCAGAAAAGTTGAAATTCCAAAGTGGAGTACCTGCAGTGAATGGTGTCTCAGGGATATCGAATGGAGACGTGAACAACACAATAAAAGCAGATTTAGCTTTTGGATTTTCTTTTATGAATGATTGATATGTTGCATTTGCATTAACCTTATTCACAATTGCATCCGAATTCATGACCAATGCGGTAGGAATGGAATCTTGCGGCTGGAATGGAATATCTCCCGGTACAGCATCAGGCGGCAAAGGAAATTGCTGAAGACCAAGTATCGGAACTTTGATATAAGCCAGTAATTTTGTTGCAGAATTCCCGCTTGCATCTTCTACGCCTAGTATATAAATCCAAACAGGAGAACGTCCTGTTTTCATATCGAATGCAGTTGTCAATAGCCCACCAGCGCCTGCTGCAATGCCGGCTGTATCCCCAATAGTGGCTACAGTTGTCAGAATCGGCCTTTTCCAGCCTGAATCAGCTGCTACTTTTTTCACTGATTGCAACCCTTCTTTCATCAAAAATGGCTGAGTGAACTGAGCAATGGCATAATCCTGTAAGCAAAGGAACAATGCGAATGCGATGACTATTCGAATAAATCGGCGAAGCACCATGATAATTACCTCAGTTTATGCTTAAAACTTTCAGATGACATATTATCCACAAATTTAGGGAAATGATATGCCATCTGCATGAATTAATGATGACAAACACTTACTTTATTGTAATAAGTGCCCCATAGAAAAGCATAGTATTTGTAATTTTGCAATCTGTTTTGAACGAAAACTATTGATTCTCACATGAATATCTCGAAATCAGACTGGATCGGCATAGCTAGAACCCTTATAACATCCCGATTGATTGATGTTATTGAAGAGCTTGAATTGGCTGAAAAAGGAGTAGTTCTCTATCAATTTTCTGCCAGGGGGCATGAACTCGGTCAAATCATTTTGGCGCACTACTTGAATAATCCTCATGATGGTGCCACAGTATATTATCGCTCTCGTCCATTTGTACTTGCCGCAGGAATGACAATTGAAGAAGCATTCGCAGGTCCAATTTCAAATACAGGTAGCTTGAATGGTGGAAGAGACATTGGCGTAGTGCATCATCTCCCTCCTCGAAAAGGCGTAACCATAATGCCGGCAAGTGGTGATGTCGGAGCGCAATTCACACCTGCAGTTGGGTGGGCCCAAGCAGCAGTATATCGTTCATCTGTACTAGAAGAACAAGATTGGAATGAATCAATAGCGGTTGCGCTTGGAGGTGATGCTTCATGTGCTACGAATGGATTTTGGTCTGCACTCACTATCGCCACCACCCAAAATTATCCTATGATCTTTTTCATAGAGGATAATCATTATGGAATATCCGTAACCGGGGACTATCAAACACCCGGTGGAAATATTGCGCATAATCTTGCTGCTTTTTCCAATCTTCTCATTCTTGAAGGAGATGGAACAAATCCGGAAGAAACGGCTGAGTTGATTTTCAATGCAATCCAACATGCAAGAAAACGCATTTCTCCTGTTCTCATACGATTGGATGTTCCAAGATTATGTGGGCATTCAGGAAAAGATTCCCAAACGTATAAAACAGAACAACAAAAACGTCAAGAAAATGAGCGCGACCCGATGGATTCACTGAAGCGCTTTTGCATCAAGAAAAAAATTCTCTCAGAAAAAGAATGGATGCGTCTGTATGAAGAATGCGAAGCTGAAGTGAGGCAATCTCTAGAGATTGCATTGTCCTTGCCTATTCCTGATAGTTCTTTCATAAAAGATCATGTGTTCTTTCAAGGTACTAGTCAGGAAATTGGCGGAACATTACCCGAACAGTTGAGACTATTGCCTCTTACTGAAGAAAAACCTCAAACAAGAATGGAGTTGATAAAAGGGATTCGCGCCACGCTCGATACTGAACTCATGGTAAATCCCAGAGTTGTGGTTTTCGGTGAAGATGTAGGCATGAAAGGAGGAGTGCATGGGGCTACAATGGATTTGCAAATCAAACATGGGGCAGACAGAGTGTTTGATACTTCTCTTTCTGAAGAAGGGATCATAGGACGATCCATAGGCCTGGCATTTGCCGGCTTGGTTCCTGTACCCGAAATCCAATTTCGTAAATATCTTGATCCAGCAATGGAGCAATTTAATGATGCAGGAACAGTAAGATGGAGAACGAATAATAGATTTGCTTGTCCATTTGTCGTAAGAATACCTGTCGGACACAGCAAAGTGGTTGGCGATCCATGGCATAGCGTATCCGGCGAAGCCATATTTGCACACACTATTGGCTGGAGAATAGCATTCCCAAGCAATGTGCGTGATGCTGTTGGATTACTCAGAACGGCATTACGGGGAAATGATCCTACTGTTTTTTTGGAACATCGCAATCTTCTTGATACATTTTCGGGGAGAGGTGATTATCCAGGTGATACATTCGTATTACCATTCGGTAAGGCCAATATTGTAAAGGAAGGTACAGACGCAACTATCGTAACTTGGGGAGAAATGCTCTATCGTGTGATTGACATTCAACAGGAATTGAAAGAGTATTCTCTTGAAATCATTGATTTGCGGACCATATGCCCCTGGGACAGAGAGGCAGTATTGCAATCTGTACGAAAGACAGGACATTGCTTGATTGTTCATGAAGATTGCATGACCGGAGGTTTTGGAGCTGAAATTTCAGCAGCGGTCACTGAAGATGCATTTTCATTTCTGGATGCACCAGTCATGAGGATTGCAACACCCGATATACCAATTCCATATAACAAATCATTGATGGATGCTGTTATACCCACGAAGGAATTGATCAAGGAACGATTGCATCAGCTTCTACGTTTTTAATGCTTGTTCACCTAAAATGAGGATTGCGCAATGGAGCGCATAATGTTTAAATCAAAAATACACCGTGCTACCATTACTCAAGCGGAATTGCATTATGAAGGTAGTCTTACCATTGATACTGACTTGATGGATGCTGCGGATTTATTACCATATGAGAAAGTTGCCATTGTCAATATCAATAATGGCGAACGCCTAGAAACCTATATCATTCCTGGTGAACGAGGAAGCAAAACCATTTGTTTGAATGGGGCTGCCGCAAGAAAAGGCGTTGTTGGTGATCGCATTATCATCATAAGCTATGCAAGCATGTCCGATGAAGAAGCCCGCTTGTATAAACCAACCATAGTCTTGGTTAACGAGAACAATGATATCGTAGACCGATTTCATTCAATAGAACCACAAAACCTACTATCATAATCAACGTTCATGAATGTAGTCATCATCATTCTTGCTGCAGGCAAGGGCACTCGGATGGGGTTAACAGATAAACCCAAAGTCATGGCTGAATTATGTGGCAAACCACTGATTGGTCATGTATTAGATGCAATCATACCCCTTCAGCCGAAAGAAATACTGCCTGTCATCGGATATAAGAAAGAAATTGTTGAACAATATCTATTCGAACAGTATCCGGGCATCAAATCTACTTATCAATTGGAGCAATTGGGAACTGGGCATGCTGTGATGCAAACTGCAGAAAGACTTTCGAATTATGATGGATATGTATTGATTTTGACCGGTGACACACCATTAATCAATACTCAGACATTATTAGATTTACTCAATAAAACTCAAGATTTATCACCAGCTCCAATTGCAATTACTGTCTCTACATTCCTCGATGAACCAAAGGGATATGGAAGAATCCTACGTACATCCAACGGTGATTTCGTTGGCATCATGGAAGAAAAAGATGCAAGTGATGCAGAACGATTGATTCAAGAAATCAATACCGGAATGTTTCTCGTACAGTCACGTCACCTCTTTGATGCATTATCTAACATTTCAAATGCAAATGTTCAAGGCGAATATTATCTCACAGACATCATTGGATATTTATACAAGCAAGGACATACTGTTGCTGCGATTCCGGCTCTCAATTCATCTGAGTTTATGGGTATAAATACATTGGCTGAACTTCAACAAGCAGAAGCAGTCTATTCATCCACATCCAAACACTCTTCATAATGCTTACATCAATCAATCATATTGGCATTGCTGTAAAAGATCTTGAAGCTAGCAAAGCTCGATATTCATTACTTTTTGGTGTTGAGAAATTTCACGAAGAAACCGTCGAAACACAAAAAGTACAGATTGCTTCATTCTCATTGAATGGCATTCTGATTGAATTGACTGCGGCTATATCTGATGATTCACCTATTGCCAATTTCATCAATAAACGTGGCGAAGGTATTCATCATATAGCATTCACTTCTGATTCTATCTCAGATGATTTATCAAAAGCAAAAGAAAACGGAATCAAACTCATCAATGAATATCCTGTGCCGGGTGCTCATGACATGCACATTGCATTTCTTCACCCTGGTTCAACAGGAGGCGTATTAATGGAATTTTGCCAACCTCAACAATCAAATAAATGACCGAACAAACAATTAATGCAGCAATAGAGCATATTGTAGATCCTGATCTCAATCTCAGTTTACGAGAACTTCAATCGATAAAAGCCATTGAAATAGATGGAAATACAATATCAGTTTACATAGAATTGTTTCCTCCTGTACATTGGATTGCAAAAACTATTGAAGATGCTATAAAAGATAGCATTCTTTCAATAACAGAAGGATTTGAAATCAGGATTTTTGTCCGCGAAATATTGATTCCGCGCATGACTAATCCCAATGTTCTACCAACTGTGAAACATCTCATCGCTGTTTCTTCCGGCAAGGGTGGTGTTGGCAAATCTACCATAGCTGCGAATCTTGCTGCCTCTCTCGCTCAAAGAGGTGCAACGGTCGGATTGCTTGATGCAGATATCTATGGCCCGAGT
>SXGQ01455618.1_pt1 | contig 50113 bp, 56 predicted proteins | sample 3178371 | NCBI WGS metagenome assembly SXGQ01 (sample SAMN11356859, study PRJNA531348) | freshwater metagenome | isolation source: freshwater sample F1-20 | place: China: Fuxian Lake, Yuxi | collected 2017-12-25 | reverse complement strand
TAGCTGCTGGTTTTCTTTTAGCTGCTGGTTTTCTTTTAGCTGCTGGTTTTCTTTTAGCTGCTGGTTTTCTTTTAGCTGCTGGTCTTTTCTTAGCTGCTGGTCTTTTCTTAGCTGCTGGTCTTTTCTTAGCTGCTGGTCTTTTCTTAGCTGCTGGTTTTCTTTTTGCTGGTTTTTTCTTAGCGCTAACTGATGCTGAAGGTTTTGAAATTGTTGCTGGAAGTGAACTATTAGTTTCTACTGGTTTTGAAGAACCAAGAATTGCTGAAATTAATTTTTTAATCATTTAAAAAGACTCCAAGAAATAAAAAAAATTTTTTTTAATGCAATTGCAGTTGTAAATATGGACTTGTTTTTAAACCTAGTCAAGTTTTATTGCAATTATTTTCAAAATTTTTTTAACGATAAATTTTTCGTTTTTATTTGTTTTTTTAAATTACTATCACCCATTAAAAACGATATTACCTTTAAAAATAGTGTTTGATACTTTTCCTGTTAAATTTTGGTTAAAAAATGGCGTATTTTTACCTTCGCTGACTAGAGTTTTTGAATTTACCTCCCATGAATATTCAGGATCGAATATGCAAATATCTGCATCCGAATTTATTGAGAGATTTCCCTTATTTATTTCTAAAATCTTTGAGGGTTGCTGAGTTATTTTGTTAATTAGTAAGCTTAGTTCTATTTTATATTCCTCTGATAGCTTAAATATAAGGGGCATGAGTAGCTCTACACTTGATGCTCCATATTCAGACTCAGCGAAAGGTTTTAATTTATTATCTTCATTTACCGGAGAGTGATCTGAGCATATTGCATCAATTGTGCCATCAATAATTGACTCAATAATCTTAATTCGATCGGATTCTTTCCTTAAGGGGGGTTTTAAAAAACAGTTTGTGTTAAAGAATCCTATATCATTATCTGTGAGAAAAATTTGGTGGATAGAAACATCACAAGTTATATCAATGCCATTTTTTTTGGCTATTTTTATTAAATCTAATCCCTCAGCCGTTGATATTTTATTTAAATGCACTTTAGTTTTAGTTAAATTTGCTACTTCTAATATTCTATCTATAGCAATAGTCTCACTGATGCTCTGAATACCATTTAATCCATATCTAGTTGAAATTTCGCCTGCATTTATAATACCTTTTTGTGATAAATAGGGATCTTCTGCCCTTAAAAATGCTTTTAGATTGAAAGTGGATAGATATTGAAATGATCTATATAAAACTTCCGTATCCTGAATAGGTTTTTCTGCTTGAGAAAATCCAATACATCCTGATTCATATAAATCATTTATTTCAGATAATAATTTTCCATCTAATTGCTGAGTGAGGGCCCCAAGAGGGTATACATTAGCGAGCTTAAGTGCTTCAGATTTGTTCTTAAGCATTTTTATAAGGCCTGGCTCATCTAAAATAGGTGTTGTATCTGGGGGGCATACCATGCCGGTAACTCCACCTGCATTTGCTGCTTTCATTTCGCTTTCTAATGTTGCCTTATATTGGTTACCTGGCTCCCTTAAATTTAATTGCAGATCGATAATGCCTGGTATGACAAATTTTTTTGAGGCATCAATAGTCTGGGTTGCTTTTTTTGCGTCTAAATTTTTATCTAGTTCTGTAATTTTTCCATCTACAACCAAAATATCAAGTTTTGCATCAATATTATTTTGTGGGTCAATCACTCGACCATTTTTAATTAAAATACTCACTAATGTTGCCCCGCCAAAATTGCCATTACAGCCATTCTTACTGCAATCCCAAAAGTTACTTGAGGGAGAATAACCGATTGCTCACTATCAGCTACCTTTGAATCAATTTCTACACCTCTATTCATTGGGCCTGGGTGCATGACTATTGCACCCTTATTTGCTAAATCTAAACGTGTCTGATTTAATCCATAAGTTTTAAAGTATTCTTCCCTGGAAGGGAGCATGACACCATCCATTCTTTCATTTTGAATCCTAAGCATCATAACGACATCTACATCTTTTAGTCCTTTGTCGATATCATGAAATACATGTACCCCTAATTTTTCAATTTCATGGGGAAGTAATGTTTTAGGCGCAATCACTCTAATTTCAGGGACACCAAGTATGTTTAGTGCGTGAATATTAGATCGTGCAACTCTTGAATGAAGGATGTCTCCCACAATAGCTACTTTCAACTTATTAAAGTTAGTTTTATATTTTCTTATAGTAAAAGCATCTAGCAATCCTTGAGTAGGGTGAGAGTGATTTCCATCTCCTGCATTAATAATATGGATATTTGATTTTACATGAGAGGCAATAAAATGAGCAGCGCCAGATGACGAATGTCTTACAATAAAAATATCTGCATTCATGGCAATCAGATTATTAATTGTATCTAAAATAGTTTCACCCTTAGATTGGGACGAAGAAGCAACATTCAGATTAATGACATCAGCAGAAAGTCTTTTGGCAGCAATTTCGAAAGTAGTTCTAGTTCTTGTGCTATTTTCAAAGAAAACATTACATACTGTTTTGCCTCTTAATATAGGAACTTTTTTTACATCCCTCTCACCTATCTTTAAAAATGATTCTGCAGTATCTAGTATCTGGATAATTTTTTCTTTAGATAAACCTTCAATAGATAGAAGGTGATTTAAATTTCCCTTATTATTCAGCTGTGGATTAAACATGAATTTTCTGTAACCGGAAGATAAATTTTTTATTTTCATCTAATCCAAGCTCTAAATGTTGATCTTTTGCAAGACTAATTTTTTCAATATAAATCTGAGGTGTAATAGGAAGTTCCTGTTCGTTTCTATCAATTAAAACCGCAAGTGTAATTTTTGCAGGTCTTCCATAGTCAAAGATTTCATTCATAGCAGCTCTTACAGTTCTTCCTGAAGAAAACACATCGTCAATAAGAATAATATGCTTACCATCAACTTCTGTATTAATCTTTGACGGCTTATTTTTAATTTTTAAGCCCCGACTTGAAAAATCATCTCTATAGAATGATGTATCTATTGAACCTATAGCAACAGCAATATTTAAATTGGGTAAAATCTTTTGAAGAATTAGTTCCCCACCACGTTGTACACCAATCAGAACAGTATCATCATCAATTAATGTAATAATTTTATCTTTTAGGCTTTCGATGAGGACTTCTGCGTTAGGTAGAGTCATTTTTTTTATGGTTTAAATTTGATCAAGATAAGACTGCAAAATAATTTTTGCGGCTATCTGATCAATTAAAAGTTTCTTTTTCTTTAAATTAATTTTTTCCCCCTTAATTTCAATATTAGCTTCAATTGAAGTATAGCGTTCATCAATAAGATGTATGGGGAGTAAATATTTTTGCTCTAGCTGCTTAGCAAATTTTTTAGATAGCATTGTGATTTTATGTTCAGAGCCATCTACATTAAATGGAACACCAACAACAATTGACACGGGCTGCCATTCTTCCATTATTTTTTGAATGACTTCAAATTTTTGATGATTTGATGAAGACTCTATTGTAATTAAAGATTGGGCCGTTTTGGATATATTATTCCCAATCGCAACCCCTACGCGTTTCTCTCCAAAGTCAAATCCTATGATATTTCCCTCTTTTTGCTTACCAGATTGATGATGATTTACGCTATTTAACATACCAATTTTGTTGAGTCGAAAGATAAATTTAAGCTAATGAGGGGAGTTTTTTTCGAAAAAAAAACTGACACGAAGTCAGTTTGACAATAGATTTTAAAATTATTTTTTATATAATTTTTCAATTACGTAATATTAACATAATTTCATATGACACATATTAATTTTCTAAGTAGCCTGAAATTTCAAGGCCAAATCCAATCATACTTGGCATTTTTCTTGGAGTAGATAATAGTTTCATTTTTTTAACTCCCAAATCTACTAATATTTGAGAGCCAATCCCATAATTTCTTAGGTCATTATTGCTTTTAAGTGATTTGGTGTTTTCTATTCTTAAAATACTTAAGAGGTCGTTCGTATTTGTATTATGGTTAATAAAGATCAAGACACCACCGTCCTCACTTATTTTTTTTATTGCTTTTAACGCATTCCATGAATGTTTTTTGTCTTCTAAATCTAAAAGATCTATAACTGATAAGGGTTCATGCACTCTAACAAGAGTTTCTTTATCTTTTTGAATTTTACCTTTCACGAGAACAATATGACTCTCTTCCAAGATTTTATCTTTATACAAGATTAATTTCATTTCGCCAAAAGGTGTTAAGATATTTTTTTCAATTAATTTTTCAATTAATTTCTCATTTTTTCTTCTATATTCAATGAGATCTGCAATAGTTCCAATCTTAATATCATGTCGTTCTGAGAATTTAATTAAGTCTGGAAGTCTTGCCATATTTCCTTCTTCATTGAGAATTTCACATATTACTGATGCTGATTCTAAGCCTGCAAGATGAGCAAGATCACATCCAGCTTCAGTATGTCCAGCTCTGACAAGCACACCACCTTTTTTAGATATTAATGGAAATATATGACCTGGTCTTATAATGCTTTTTGAAGAAGCATTTTTTTGGATAGCAGCTTTAATTGTGGTGGCTCTATCATTGGCTGATATTCCAGTGGTAACGCCTTCAGCAGCTTCAATGGATACTGTAAAATTTGTTCCTAAGCGGGTTTCATTTTCTTGAACCATAAGGGGTAATTCAAGCATTTTACATTTTTCTTCAGTAAGCGTGAGACAAATGAGTCCGCGCCCAAATTTAGACATAAAATTGATATGATCTGCATTAGCAAATTCAGCGGCAAGGACAAGATCACCTTCGTTTTCTCTATTTTCTTCATCTACAAGGATAACCATTTTACCCTGCTTGATATCTTCAATAATTTTAACTATCGGATGAATCATTTATTCTTCATTTTCTTTTAATTATATTTTCAAGGTATCTAGCAATTAAGTCTATTTCAATATTAACTTCATTTCCCTGAGTTAGATTTCCTAAATTAGTTTCTTTTAAAGTAAAAGGAATAATATTTACTTTAAATTTATCCTCTTTTATTGAATTGACTGTAAGACTTACTCCATTGATCGCGATGGATCCTTTTTCAGCGATAAATTTAAGTAGTTTTTTTGGGGGTTTTATATCAAGAATCCAACATTGGCTATTAATTTTAATACTGGCAATTTTTCCTATACCATCAATATGCCCTGTTACAAAATGACCACCTACTTTTCCATTGTATAAAAGTGCTCTCTCGATATTTACTCGGGATTCCTCAGTAAAAGGAATAGTTCTATTTAATGTTTCTGCAGATACATGAAATATAATTTGATTTTTATGTTTTTTTTGTATGGTAAGACATATGCCATTTATGGATATGCTGTCGCCTAAATTATTTGCCTTCATTTTATTAGGCTTCAAGGCAACAGTAATACGAGCATCTTTTTTTAAAGATTCAATTTTTTTTATTATACCGATAGATTGAATAATGCCAGTGAACATAAGTTGATTTTATCAGAATAGAATGTATAACCCTGATAAAATATAGCAAATGTCTTTACTTAATAAATATCTACCTTTTGAAGTTTGGATTGCTTATAGATATATAAAATTTAAGCAAAAAAATAGCTTCATATCTTTTATTTCAATGACAAGCATGGTTGGAATCGCCCTTGGAGTTTCAGCGCTCATTATTATTCTATCTGTTATGAATGGTTTTCAGGGTGAGCTCAGAACCCGAATTCTAGGGGTCGTTTCACACATTGAAATTACAAGCACAAATAATACGTTGACACACTGGCAAGATTTGGCAAAAAAGCTCAATGAATTTGCGGATATAAAAGGGTCTGCACCATTTATAGATGGTCAAGGTATGTTAATAAGCGAATATGGAAGCCAGGGTATTATGCTTCGTGGCATAAGATCAGAACTTGAAGGCAATGTCGATGATTTAGAAAAAAAAATTAGCGTAGGTAATTTATCAGATTTAAAGTCGAATACATTTAACATTATTCTGGGTATTGATATTGCAAAGCAGCTTGGTATTCTTATTGGAGATAAAGTTAATATTTTAATTCCGCAAGGCTCTTTCACACCGGCAGGTACATTTCCAAGGATGCGTCAATTTAATGTTGTAGGTATTTTTGAAATTGGAATGTATGAGTATGATTCTGGAATGGCATTAATAAATTTAGAGGATGCTCAAAAATTTCTGCAAATGAATGATGCAGTTTCAGGCCTCAGGGTAAAGATCAATAATCTTTTTCTAGCACCTCTCGTGGCAAAGAGCTTATCAATCAATCTTTCAGAATTTGGTGTTTATTATGTGAGTGATTGGACAAAAAAGCACGTAAATTTTTTTTCGGCCGTACAAATGGAAAAAAGAGTAATGTTTATCATTTTGATGTTAATTATTGCGGTTGCAGCATTTAATATTGTTTCGACTTTGGTGATGGCAGTCACTGATAAAAAATCTGATATTGCAATTCTGAGAACATATGGAGCAAAACCTAAAAGTATTCTCTATATATTTATTATTCAAGGTTCTTTAATAGGATTTATAGGAACTATCACTGGAGTATTTTTAGGGGCTATAGTTGCATTAAATATTCACGTAATTATCCCTTTTATTGAGCACGTCTTTAACGTTCAATTTTTATCTAAAGATATTTATTATATTTCTGAAGTACCTTCCAAACTCTTGTTAAGTGATGTATCTATTATTGCTTCTATATCGGTTCTATTGTCTGTTGTTGCGACAATTTATCCAAGTATAAAAGCATCTAACGCCCCACCTGCTGAGGCTTTAAAGCATGACTAAAAAATTACTTATCACTTGCAAAAATCTATCTAAGAAATTTTATGGTTTAGATGAAGAAATTATTAATAAACTTAACCTTAATATTAGAGAAGGGGATCATACAGCTATTGTGGGAGTTTCTGGCTCAGGTAAAAGTACGCTTCTACATCTTATAGCTGGACTTGAAAAGCCAACGTCTGGAAAGATTACAATTTTAGATCAAGATATTTCATCCTTAAATCAGGATGCATTGGGGGCTCTAAGAAATAAATATTTAGGTTTTGTATATCAGTTTCATCATTTACTTAGTGATTTTAATGCAATTGAAAATGTTGCGATTCCCTTATTAATTCGAAGATTTCCCTACGAGCAAGCCTTTAAGGAAGCTGAAGTACTATTAAAAAAAATAGGCTTAGGTAAAAGATTGACTCATAAACCTTCAGAATTATCTGGAGGCGAAAGACAGAGAGTAGCAATTGCAAGATCTTTAATTACAAAGCCAAAATGTATTTTTGCAGATGAACCCACAGGAAATTTAGATGGAAAAACAGCACATTTTGTTTTTGATTTACTACTTGATTTATCTAAGGAAAATTGCTCAACTTTAGTTTTAGTAACCCATGACAATCAACTTGCTTCAAAATTAAAGTTTCAATACAAATTGAATCAAGGAAAGCTTAAAAAGACATAAGTTGACTTGAGCAATAACTTTAATATTAAGATAGAATTACATTCATTAAATACGTGGAGAAATAGATATGTGGGAAATAATCATAGCAGCTGGATGGCCAATTTGGCCTCTCATCTTTTCTTCAGTGATTGCTTTAGCAATCATTGGCGAGCGATTTTGGTCGCTAAGAACAGATATTGTTGTGCCAAGTGATCTTCTTCCAGAGCTGCAGAAGCTTTTAAATCAAGGGACTTTAAAAAAAGATGTGATTGCTAAAATTAAAGAGCATTCTCTGCTCGGAGAAATTTTTGCAAGTGCTTTAGCTAGTTCAAATACTTCAGCTGCTCATATCAAAGAGGCTATAGAAGAGTCCGGAAGAGCAGTAACTTACAAGCTGGAAAAATATTTGTCTACATTAGGAACCATTGCTGCCGTAGCTCCTCTTTTAGGACTTTTGGGAACAGTTATTGGTATGGTTGAACTCTTTAGTTCATTTACGAATAGTGGCCATGATGTAGCTGTATTTGCGAGAGGTATTTCAGTGGCTTTATACAATACTGCGGGGGGTATTATCGTAGCTGTGCCTGCTATGATCTTTTATCGCTATTTTAGAAATAGAGTAGAAAATTTAATTTTTGATATGGAAGAACAAGCTATCAAGCTCATTGAAACCATGGGTGTTCGTAAATAAATATTTGAGCATATATATATGAATTTTTACCGAGGAAAAAAACATGAAGATTTAGAACTCAATCTAGTGCCATTGATTGATGTCCTTTTAGTTATAATTATTTTTCTAGTAGTAAGTACAACTTTTTCTAGATTTAGTGAATTAAAAATAAACCTGCCAACCGCAGAAGCTAATAGCCCTGAAAAAAAACCTAATGTTATAAATGTATCTATTTCAGCTGAAGGTATCTATTCAGTCAACGATTTGGCACTTCCAAATAAGAGTCTTGAATCTATTATTGCAGCCTTAAAAAATTCATCTAAAGATGAAAAAGACATGCCTGTAATTATTAATGCAGATGCAAAGTGTGAACATCAGTCAGTAATTAATGTCATGGAAGCTTCAAGACAAGTTGGCTTAACCCATATTACATTTTCCACAAAAATTAATTAAACATTCAAAAAGTTTAGTTTTTTTACTTAGCCTAATGGTAAAAAATATTAAAAAAATAGTTATATCACAGCCAATCAATTTCAAATATCTTTATAAAAGATTGTTTAAATACACTTGGCAACATAAGTTTATTTTATTTTTTGGTCTTATTGCATTAGTTATTCTATCTTTAACTAATGTAGCATTTTTAGCCATAATAAAAAAAATAACTGATTACGGATTTAGCGCAGAAGTTGGACGTAGACAAATTTCCCTAGCATTACTTTTTCTCTTGGTTATAGTTATAAGGGCCTTATCAGGATTATTTTCAAGTTATTTTATGAAGTCTATTTCAATGAGAACTGTTGAAAGTATCAGATGCGATCTATTTAAAAAAATTATGATGTTGCCAATTAATTTTTTTGATAAAAATTCCTCTAGTCATATTGTATCTAAAATTAATAATGATGTTCAACGTCTTTCAAATGTCATTACAGATATTGGATTTAACCTTATTAAAGATGGCATAAGTTTTATTGGGATCGTTTCTTATATGCTTTATTTGGATTGGAAACTTACCCTAACGTTCTTTTTATTAGCCCCATTATTGACTTACTATTTAAAAATAATGTCACCAAGATTAAGGAGTGCGGGAACTGTTTCACAAGTTGCTATGGGTGAACTTACAATGGCGTCAGATGAAGCCATTTCAGGCCAGAGAATTGTTAAAATTTTTGGTTCCAATCACTATGAAATTAATCGATTTAATCAGATTTCTGAAAAAATAAGAAAAGCTCAGACTAAGCTTATAAGAATCAGCGCATTAAATTCTTTTGCAGTAGAAATTTTAGCGGGTGTTGCATTATCAGGCATTGCTTTTTATTCTTTTGGAAAATTTTCTGCAGGACAATTTGCTGCTTTTTTTGGTGCGTTATTAATGATCATTGCTCCAATTAAAAGCTTAACGTCAATAAATGATAAAGTTCAAATTGCCATAGCAGCTGCTAAAAGTGTATTTGCATTAATGGATGAAACGCCTGAGATTGATCATGGCTCAAAAACTATTAAACATGCAAAAGGACATATAAAAATATCTAACTTAACATTCAAATATCAGAATAGTAAACATAATATTCTTGATGGTATTAATTTAACTATTAAGCCTGGTGAAAAATTAGCGCTTGTTGGTAAATCAGGAGGAGGAAAAACAACATTTATTAATCTATTGCCAAGGTTTTATGAGATTGAAAAAGGCGAAATATTATTAGACGGTATTAATATTAATGATATAAAGTTAAAAAATCTTCGAAGTCATTATTCACTCGTGAGCCAGGATACCATTTTATTTAACGATAGTATTATGAATAATATAGCTTACGGTGCTCTAGATAGATCGGTAAGTAAAGACGAGGTTAAAAAAGCTGCAATAGCAGCTAATGCATGGGAGTTCATCGAGCCACTTGAAAATCAACTAGATCATGAAATTGGAGATAGAGGCGTTAGATTATCCGGAGGTCAGCGTCAAAGAATTGCAATTGCTCGTGCAATCCTAAAAAATGCACCTATATTACTTCTTGATGAAGCCACATCTGCATTGGATTCACATTCTGAAAAATATGTTCAGCTAGCCTTAGATAATTTAATGGAAAATAGAACAACCATAGTTATCGCCCATAGACTTTCTACAATTTTCAATGCTGATCGTATTGTTGTGATTGAAAAATCTAGAGTTATTGATATTGGTACACATAAAGAATTGATTAAGCGATGTAAGCACTATGTAATATTGTATAAAAAAGGCTTGAAGTAATACTTTGATATTATATAAAGCTCTCACCAAGATACATTATTCAAAAAGTCCAGCTTCTTTATTGCTTCTCCCTTTTTCAGCAATTTTTTTCTCAATTTCTCTTATTAGAAAATATTTTTATCGATATAACTTTTTCCAGTCTTATAAATTTCATATTCCTGTGATTATTATCGGAAATATCTCCTCTGGTGGGACAGGTAAAACCCCTTTAGTGATCTTTCTTGCAAATGAATTAAAGAAAAATGGATATCATCCTGGCATTATAAGTAGAGGATACAGATCTAGATTTAGAGGTGTGACTGAAGTGAACCATAAAAGTAATCCAGATAGTGTAGGGGATGAACCGGTTTTAATTCATAAGCACACTGATATGCCTGTTTTTGTATCAAAAGATAGGGTTTTGGCAGCAAAGGCGCTAATAAAAAATTATAAAAAAATAGATGTCATTTTATCTGATGATGGAATGCAACATTTTCGTTTAAAACGTGATGTAGAAATTCTAGTTATAGATGGTACCAAAAAATTTGGAAATGGATATCTTTTGCCAGCAGGCCCATTAAGAGAAACAAAGAAGAAATTAAGAGAAGTAGACGCGATAGTATGCAATCAAAAAAGAGTAGTCAAAAATAGTTATTTGATGAAATATAAAGGCCATTTTTTAATAAATTTAAAGACTAAGCAAAAAACTCCATTCAGCAAACTACGCTTAAAAAATATTCATGCAATAGCAGGCATTGGTAATCCAGATCGTTTTTTTAATTATCTTAAGACATTCAATTTAGTATTTGACCATTCAGTCTATAAAGATCATTATAAATTTACGAAAAAAGATTTTAAAAATATGAAAGATAAGAATATTATAATGACTGAAAAAGATGCTATAAAATGTCAAAAGTTCGCAAGAGATAATTTTTGGCATTTACCAGTTGTTGCAGAAATTGACTCTAAATTTACTGATCTTATTTTAAAAAAGTTGAAAAATATAAGCCATGAATAAAAATCTATTTAAAATTTTAGTTTGCCCAGTGACAAAAGGGCCATTAATTTATAAAAAAGAACAGAATGAGCTCATATCAAATTCTGCAAGGCTGGCTTATCCAATAAAAGATGGTATTCCTATTTTACTTGAGAGTGAAGCGAGGGCTCTTAAAGATAATGAAGATTATTAATGACATTTAAAATTGTTATTCCAGCCAGATATAAAAGTAGTCGATTAGAAGGAAAGCCTCTCGCAGATATCGGTGGAATACCTATGGTGATACATGTTGTAAAACAAGCATTTAAAAGTAATGCTAATGAAGTTGTGGTTGCAACTGATGACTTAAAGATTTTTGATATTGTAGAAAAATATGGTTATAAAGCAGTTTTGACCGATATTAATCATAAATCTGGTACAGACCGAGTAGCAGAGGCTGTAAATTTTATGGGTTGGTCAGGTGAAGAGATTGTCGTGAATCTTCAGGGCGATGAGCCGCTTATTAATCCACTATTAATTAATCAAGTTGCAGAGTATTTAAATCATAGAAGAGAAATAAATGTCTCTACAGCTTGCTATTCCATTTCAGATTATGATGATTTTATCAATCCAAATAATGTCAAAGTTGTACTAAATCAAAATGCTCAAGCTTTATATTTTAGTCGAGCACCTATTCCTTTTCCAAGAGATGAATTTTCTAAAAAAGTAATTGAAAAAGAAGGGCTCTATAAACATATTGGTATCTATGCTTATCGTGCTAAATTTTTAAATGACTATATTCATATAGGGCAAGTTGAATTAGAAGATATTGAAAAGCTTGAGCAGCTCCGAATACTTTATGCAGGCTATAAGATTGGTGTTGTCGTATCTCTTGATATCCCGATAATTGGGGTTGATACGCCTGAGGATCTTGAAAAAATGAGAAAGCTTTTTGATAATTAATTAAATAGCAGATTCACCTGTTTCCCCAGTTCTAATCCTCACCACCTCTTCAATATTACTTACAAAAATTTTGCCATCACCAATCTTTCCTGTGTGCGCTGCAGAAGAAATTGTTTCAATGACTTTTTTAACTATTTTATCCTCAACGATAATATCTAATTTAATTTTAGGTAAAAAATCAATTACATACTCTGCACCCCTATAGAGTTCAGTATGTCCTTTTTGTCTTCCAAAGCCTTTAACTTCTGTTGCTGTAATACCATTAATACCAATTTCTGAAAGCGCTTCTCTCACCTCATCCAATTTGAATGGTTTAATTATCGCTTCAATTTTTTTCATGTATTTTCCTTCTTTATATGCATTAATGTTTAAAAGTAATGGGATATCTTCTATCTTTACCGAAAGCTCTGCGTGTAATTTTTGGTCCTATGGGACTCTGAGTTCTTTTAAATTCATTATTGTTAATTAACTTTACAACATGAGTTACATTTTTACTAGAAAAACCATTTTTTACAATCGTTTTTACATCTAAATCTTTTTCTATATAAAGTTCAATTATCTTATCAAGAATTTCATATTTAGGGAGACTATTCTGATCAAGCTGATTAGCCTTTAATTCAGCAGTAGGGGCTCTTTTGATAATTTTATTAGGAATGATAGATGATAAAGAATTTCTATATTGTGCTAATCTATAGACCCATGTTTTCGGAACATCTTTAAGAAGTGCAAAACCTCCTACCATGTCCCCATAAAGGGTTGTGTAGCCCACAGCAGTCTCACTTTTATTGCTTGTAGAAATTACAAGACCATTAAATTTATTTGATAGAGCCATTAATAAAACACCTCTGATCCGTGCCTGTAAATTCTCTTCGGTAGTATCAAAAGGCTTATTTTTAAATTCCTTAAATAATATTTTTTTAAAAAGTTTAAAAATGGGCTGAATATCTATTTCTTTGTAATTTACACCCGTATTTTTAATCATTTTACGAGCTTCTGTTATGCTTATTTTTGCAGTAAATTCTGATGGCATCATAACAGCCGTAATATTTTTTTTATCAAATGTATCTCTCGCTAATGCAAGAACTAGCGCAGAATCTATACCACCAGATAACCCTAAAAATAAGTTTGTAAAATTATTCTTAATTACATAATCCTTTAGAGCTAATTTGAGTGCTTCATATAGATGTTCTTCCTTTTTAAAAGGTGTCATATAGTTAGCTGTTTTAATACTTTTTTTTGAAAAAAGATCAATAATCGTTGTTTCTTCTTTAAAGAATGGCGATTGATGCAGAAGCTTTTCTTCCTTAGTAACTATAAAAGAACCACCATCAAAGACGAGTTCATCTTGACCACCAATTGCGTTGACGTAAATCACATTAGATTTAGTTTCTTTTGCTAAACTAGAAATAATTTTTATTCGAGTTTTAGACTTTTCTAATTCATACGGAGATGCATTAATTACAATAATCCAGTCAACTGATTTTTTCTTAATTAGTTCTCTTGGTATGGTGCTCCAGGCATCTTCACAGATCAGTAATGCAATATTTAAGTTCTTATGCGTAAAAATAAATTCTTTTTTACCAGGTGTAAAATATCTATTTTCGTCAAACACACCATAATTTGGCAAAACTTGTTTGTAATAAGTGCCTTGAATTTTTCCATTGAAAAGTACTGAGGCTGCATTATAAATATTATTATCTTTTTTTATTGGATGCCCTACGATTACTTTAACGAAAGGTAAAGCCTTCGCAATTTTTTTTAATGCTTTTAAGCATAAATTAAGAAAATCTTCTCTTAAAACTAGATCTTCTGGTGGATAGCCACATATAGAAAGCTCGGGAGTTATAATCAGTTCTGCCCCTTTTTTAAAGACATCTTTTCCAAGCTTGATAATAAGATTACTATTGTTTTCAATATCACCAACAAATGAATTTATTTGTACTATTGCTATTTTCATGGCTTCTAGTAATTACCACCTGCATTTTTAATTAGATCAGTAATTTCTTTATTTTTTCCTTTGAGAGCATATACAAGCGCTGTTAATCCATAACGATCTTTTGCTTTTATATTGACTTTTGAGTCGATGAAAAGCTGAACCATTTCTTTAGATTTGTTTGCTACGGCATAATGAAAAATAGGAGTTCCATCCGAATCTTTACGGTCAACGTTAGCACCACTACTTATTAAAAGTTTGGCTACTGACAACTGATTTTTTTTAGTAGCCCAAGTAAGAGCTGTCCAATTAAATTGGTCTTCGTAATCAATTTTTATACCATGCTTTAAAAAAAGAATAATTGCATCTACATTACCCTCTCTTGCAGCATATATAAGAGGACTACATTTATACTTATCTACAATATTTGGATCAGCACCACTATCAAGAAGTATTTGAATAGTTTTGATATCACCATTTTTTGCTGCATACATCAAAACAGTTTGTCCAGAATCGTTAGAACTATTAGGATCAATACCTCGTGTAATGAGAAGATCTATGACTTCGTGAAACCCTGATATAGCTGCTAATCCGTAAGCGCTCCAACCGTCATTATCCCTTATTTTAGGGTCTGCACCATTATCTAAAAGTAAATGAACTGATCTTACATAATTTTTTTTAGCTGCAAACATTAATGCTGTCCAACCATTATTTTCCGTCACATTCACTTTTGCCCCTTTTTTAATTAAATAGGCCAAAACCTTGTCCATATCTTTTCTCGCAGCATACATTAGTGCTGTAACACCATCTTCGTCTTTAGTATTTGGATTACCACCGCTATCTAAAATAGCACTCACTGTTTCAAGATCGCCCTTTGAAGCTGCTGTTAAAAGATAATTCACCGATTCTTCAGCATTTACCAGAGATGCAAAGAGAGAGATAATCATAAGAAAAAATAAATAGGTTGTTTTATACAATTTTTATTTTTTTTAATAAGGCTTGCATTGTAAGTCCCATATCTGTAGGCGATTTAGATATACTGACACCGACTTTTTCTAACGCATCGATTTTATCTATTGCAAGACCAGAGCCTTTAGAAATGATGGCACCTGCATGACCCATTCTTTTTCCTTTAGGAGCTGTAATACCCGCGATATAACCCGCAATAGGTTTTTTAATGTATTGTTTAATATATTCAGCAGCTAATTCTTCATCTGAGCCACCAATTTCGCCGACTAAGATAATACCTTTGGTACTCTTATCCTCCTCAAACATTTGCAAGCACTCAATAAAATTAAGTCCTTTGATGGGGTCACCGCCAATACCAACACATGTACTTTGGCCTAAGCCCAGTATAGTGGTTTGCTGAACAGCCTCATAAGTCAGCGTGCCAGATTTTGAAATAATACCAATGGTTCCAGGTAAATGAATATCGCCAGGCATAATACCAATCTTGCATTCACCAGGGGAAATAACGCCCGGACAATTGGGTCCAATAAGTTTGGATTGATTAGCTCGAATAGCTGCTTTTACATTAATCATATCTTGTATTGGAATACCTTCGGTAATGCATACAATAATTTCGATACCTTCTTCCGAAGCCTCTATAATTGAATCTGCAGCAAAAGCTGGAGGAACATAAATTACTGATGCATTAGCCCCAGTTGTTTTGATAGCATCTCTGACTGTGTTAAATACTGGTAAATTAAGATGAGATGTACCACCTTTCCCTGGTGTGACACCACCGACTAATTTTGTACCATAAGCTAGCGCTTGTTCTGAATGAAAGGTACCTTGTTTCCCTGTAAAGCCTTGACAAATAACTTTGGTAGATTTATTAACAAGAATAGACATTTTATTTTTTGATAAGGTTTGTTGCAATAGTTGCTGCTTCTGTGAGGGTATTTGCAGCTTTAATATTTAAACCACTTGTCTGTAAAAGTTTTTTACCTAGATCAACATTAGTACCTTCTAATCTTACGACAATAGGTATTTCAATACCTACTTCTTTAACTGCTGCAATAATACCTTCTGCAATAATATCGCAACGCATAATGCCACCAAATATATTTACTAATACGACTTGTACGTTCTTGTCATCAAGAATAATTTTAAAAGCTTTAGCAACTGTTTCAGGAGTTGCTCCGCCACCGACATCTAAAAAGTTTGCAGGCTCACCCCCATAAAGCTTGATCAGATCCATTGTGGCCATAGCAAGACCTGCACCATTAACCATACAGCCGATATTGCCATTAAGTGCAATATAGTTTAATCCAGCATTAAAAGCCTCAGATTCTTTAGAGTCATTTTGAGACCAATCCCGAAGCTCAGCTAAACTTTTTTGTTTATAAAGTGCATTGTCATCGATATTTACTTTGCAATCGAGAGCCATAATTTTTTTGTGCGAAGTTATAACTAGTGGATTAATTTCTAATAAGGCTAAATTATTTTCAATAAAAGCCTTAAAAGCATTTTTAGCAAACTCTACGAAATCATTAATCATTCCTGTAGGCAATCCTAAGAAAAATGCAATCTTTCTTGATTGATAGTCCATGAGCCCATTAATTAAATTACAAGTTTCTTTGATAATTCTTTCAGGATTATTTTTAGAGATTTCTTCAATTTCCATACCGCCAGCAGAAGATGCAATCACAATAATTTTTTCTAATTGCCTATCAACTAATATGGAAAAATATAATTCTTTTTCAATATCGCATGACTCTTCGATAAGAAGTGTATTAACAGGCTGGCCGTTCGGCTTATTTTGATTAGTGACAAGTTTTTTATGAAGTAATGAATGAACAGCTTTAGCTGCTTCTTCATGAGAACTTACAATCTTAACCCCACCTGCTTTACCTCTACCACCTGCGTGAATTTGAGCTTTAATCACGAAAGTAGGTGACTCTAACTGGGTTATTGATTGATCCAACTCGTCTATTGACTTAATTACAATACCTTTTGGAACAGAAATACCATATTTTTTAACTAATTGTTTGGCCTGATATTCGTGGAGATTCATGTTAAAAAAGGAAATAAATAAGTATTATTTTCTATGAATTTAGATAAACATGCTAGTTAAGAATTATATTTTCATGGCAATGTTAGAATTATTAATTTGTAGGCTAATATCATTTATTCATACTATGAAGTTATTAGTTCAATCCCCACTTAGTATTCAAAGTCGTTTAGCAGATATTTCTGAAATTTTAGGTGAGATATCGGCTCACCCAGCGCATCTTATCAATGATACTGCTGCTATGTTTGAGATTGAAACTGAATTATCATTAGACTTAAAAAAACAACTTGATCTAGAGCATATAGATTTTGCAGTTCTTGAATATTTCAGGACCTTAAGTGAATTTAGTTTATGTGTAATGGATATGGATTCAACACTCATTTCGATCGAATGTATTGATGAACTTGCAGATATGTGCGGTAAAAAAGAAGATGTCGCTTCAATCACTAAAAGTGCCATGATTGGTGAAATTGATTTCACGCAAAGTCTCATTCAGAGAGTTTCTTTATTGGAAGATCTTGAGGAAGACATGCTTTTTAAAGTCATAGAGCAAAGATTAACTTTTAATGAAGGTACTCAGGCATGGATTGAAGCTTGTCGTAAGAATAATGTGACAACAGCAATAGTGTCAGGCGGTTTTAATTATTTTGTAGATTATGTGAAAAATAAATTAGAGATCGATGTTGCTATATCTAATCAACTAGAGATTAAAAATAAGAAACTCACTGGTAAAATATTGGGCCGAATTATAAATGACGAGGTGAAGGCTCAAACAGTAAGAGATTTTCAAGCAAAACTTAGCATTGATAAATTTCAAACAATTGTGATTGGTGACGGTGCAAATGACTTAAAAATGTTAGCTGAGGCCCAATATAGCATTGCGTATCATGCAAAGCCTATTGTTCAAGAAAAAGCAAGGTTTCAACTAAACTACTCAACTTTTAAAGGGGTATTGAATCTTTTTAAGGTTAAATGAGCTCTTCTCTTAAAAAGCCAACGTTATAACGCACTTCTTTAATTAATTTCTTATTTAAATCATTTTCAGCAAGAGCTCTGGGGCAGTATGCTCTAAAATCAATAGCTAAATGAACTAATGAATGTGAAGTAAAGTTACAGAACCAGCTTTCATATCTGGCACAATGATAGATTTTTTGTCGTAAGAAAGTGCTATATCAGCAGCAGCTGCGAAACCATCTTTATATAAACTCACCTTACCTTCTTGTACTTTAAAAATTTTTCCGTTTTTCCAGTCACTGATAAAGAAATTTTTTCCAGATTTAATTAAGCCATCTGCACCGCCAAATCCTTCAGCAACTTTAGTAATAGAATTATTCTTCAAATTAATTTTATATAAAATTCCACTTGAAAAATCAACTTCATATAGATCATTTTTAATAATCCAAAGACCATTGGGAGCCAAAATTTGCGGAGTTCTCTCATCAAGGACTATAGTGATTTTTTTGTCGAGGGTAATTTTATAGATGGCGCCACCTGATTTTAAATTGCCACTATCACTTATATACAAATTACCAGAGGCATCTGCAACAATGTCATTTAAGAAAATAGGTGTTTGAGGAAATGCCATAGTGCTCCCAATTACAGCCCACTTTCCATTAGGCTCAACCTTCAAAACTCGATTTTTATCTGTTACATATAAAGATTTGCCATGAAAAGTCAAACCCTTAGGATCATCCATACCGCTTGAAAATGTTGACAGTTTTCCATCAACTGATATGCGAACAATTTTTCCATCACCATCTTTATTGAACTCACCTATTTCAGAAACGTAAATATCTCCCTTAGCATCTTGCACAACTGATTCAGGATTAATAAATCCTAATATTGTGTTGAGTGATTCATGTGCTTTTACGTTAATACCTGTGAGTAATAATAGGATTAAAAAAATACGTAAATTTTTCATAATAATTTTAAAAACTCGTTGTGGATTAAAAACACTTTTCATCAATACAGCCTTCTTCAGCCACACCTAAAGACAAGAGTAACTCTACCATTTTTGTATCGCCTTTGTCCTGTAGAACTCGAACAATAGATATGCCACCTTTCATCTTTTGATTAATTTCAGCACCTTTAGAAACAAGATAATTAACAATATCTGCTCTACCATCAAAAGCAGCATGATGAAATGCATTCATCTTAGTAACTGGATGCGTATAATTGATATTGGCACCATGATCTGCTAAATATTTAATTACTGGCAATTGTCCTTTCGCTGCAGCCATAAGAAAAGGGCTCCAAGCAAAATAGGTATGATTAATATCTACTTTTTTGACTTCAATGTATTTTTTAATAATTGGTAATTTACCTTCATTCAATGCAGCTGAAAATTCAATTTCCTCTGCATCTGTTAATGCAAAAAGTTGCATCGAAAAAGTAAGTAAAATAAATGTCAGTATTGCCGTTAAAGATTTATTCATATTAAGTGAGTCTTTCATTTAGTTAAAAAATTGATAAGCATTCGTAAACATTTTATACCATGGTGCCAATTCATCCCAGCTTCCCGGATACCAAGAGTTTTGTAGGACCCTATAAACTCTCTCAGGATGAGGCATCATAATTGAAAACCGGCCATTTTCGGAAGTAAATCCAGTAATTCCATTTGGAGAGCCATTAGGATTCATAGGATAAGTAGAAGTTCCCTTATGGTAATTATCAACATAACGAAGTGTTGCAAGTTGATGATTTAAAACATCATTCACCTGAGTTTCTGTTTGGTACTCTGCATATCCTTCGCCGTGAGCTACTGCGATTGGAAGAATCGCACCATTCATTCCAGCAAGAAATATAGAATTAGACTTAAGAATTTCAACTGAAACAAATCTTGCTTCAAATTGTTCAGATTTGTTTTTGATGAAATGCGGCCATAATGCAGAGCCTGGAATAATTTCTTTGAGATTACTCATCATCTGGCAGCCATTACAAATACCGAGTGCAATGGTATTGGGCCTTGAAAAAAATGCTGTAAAAGCATCACGCGTTTTTGAGTTAAATAAAATAGATTTAGCCCAGCCTTCACCTGCCCCTAACACATCGCCATATGAAAAACCACCACATGCAACAAGCGCTGAAAAATCAGCTAATGATTTATGGCCTTCAATAATGTCTGTCATATGCACATCATGGGCTTCAAATCCTGCACTAGAAAATGCTGCTGCCATTTCAACATGACCATTTATGCCCTGTTCTCTGAGGATAGCAATTTTAGGTTTTGTTTTTTTAATGGCAAAAGATTCAGGGATTTCAAAATTAAATTTAGGATTAATTCCAGGATCAAGATCATCAGAAATTTGTGAGAATTCCTCTATTGCACACTCTGGATTATCTCTCATAGATTGCATTTTGTAGGATGTTTCAGTCCAAATACTTTGTAAGTTGGATCTGGTATCTTCAAAGACAATTTCATTTTTATAGTGAATCTGAATCCTTTGATTTAAATTGATAGATCCAATTAGGTAAGCATGTTGATTTAAGTCTTTATGGATTTTTGTGAGCGCAGCTGAAATAAATTCTTTTCTCACTTGTATAACAGCCCCCAATTCCTCATTAAATAGAATTGCATTAATATCAGTCCCACAATTAGTTAAATTAATATTTAAGCCACAACGGCCCGCAAAAGCCATTTCAGATAAAGTGGCAAAGAGTCCACCATCGGATCGATCATGATAAGCCTCAATCATGTTTTCTTTTTTAAGAGTTTGAATTACATGAAAGAATGCTTTAAGTGTCTTTGCGTTATCAAGTTTAGGAGGTATGTCACCCACTTCATTAAAAACAAGATTAAATGATGAGGCGCCCAATCGATTTTTACCTAAACCTAAATCGATATAAATAAGGCCACTATCTTTAAGATCTCTATTAAGGCAAGGAGTTAAAGTTTTTCTTGCATCAAAGACAGGGGCAAATACACTTACAATAAGTGATACAGGTGAGACTACGCTTTTTTCTTTTGTATTATCTAACCAGGTCGTTTTCATAGACATCGAATCTTTACCCACAGGAATGCTAATACCTAAGTCAGGGCAAAGATGTATACCAATTTCTTCAACAGCATCAAATAAGGCAGCGTCCTGACCTGTATGACCCGCAGACGCCATCCAATTAGCTGATAATTTAATATCTTCAAAATTATTAATCGATGCTGCAGATAAATTGGTAATGGATTCACCTAGCGCCATACGAACAGAAGCTTTTGCGTCAATCAATGCAATAGGCATTTTTTCGCCAATTGCAAAAGCTTCGCCTAGTATCGTATCAAAAGATGACAATGTCACGGCAACGTCAGCAACAGGAACTTGCCATGGGCCTACAAGCTGATCTCTCGCAATCAATCCCGTTACTGTTCTGTCCCCAATATGGATTAGGAACATTTTATTTGCAACGGCGGGATATCTTAAAATACGATAAGCAGCATCTTTAATATCAATAGTTTCTGTTTTGATAACTTTAATTGTTATTTCTTTTCGCTTCACATTGCGAGTCATCCTAGGGGGCTTACCTAATAAAATAGATAAATCCATATGGACTACGTCTTTTTTAAGGAGACTATCTTCAACGATTAGGTGCTTATCTTTTTTTGCAATTCCTAAAATCGCGAAGGGGCATCTTTCTCGATTACAAAGTGACTTAAATAAATCAAGATCTTTTTCTTGAATAGCTAATACGTATCGCTCTTGAGCCTCATTACACCAAAGTTCACGTGGTGACATACTCGGCTCTTCATTATTAATTGAACGTAATTGTAAAGTGGCACCTACACCCCCATCATTCACCAACTCAGGAAAAGCATTTGATAAACCACCAGCCCCTACATCATGAATACTTAAAATAGGATTTTCTGTACCTAATTGCCAGCATCGATCAATGACTTCTTGAGCTCTTCTTTGTAATTCAGGATTACCACGTTGCACAGAATCAAAATCCAAATTTTCTGTATTAAATCCAGTACCCATACTTGAGGCTGCACCACCCCCTAAACCAATCAGCATCGCCGGACCACCTAATTGGATTAGAAGAGCACCTGGAGGTATTGCATGCTTTTTAGTGTGAATATTATTAATACTTCCAATACCTCCTGCTAGCATTATGGGCTTATGAAAACCCTTTACTTCATCATCGTGTTTAATTTCTAAAGTTCTGAAGTAACCTGCGATGTTAGGTCTCCCGAATTCATTGTTATAAGAAGCGGCTCCAATTGGTCCATCAATCATAATTTGGAGCGCTGATGATATTCGGGAAGGTACACCATATTTAATTTTTTCCCAGGGTTGAATAAATTCAGGAATATGTAAATTAGAAACTGAAAATCCTGTAAGACCTGCTTTAGGTTTTGAGCCTCTTCCCGTTGCACCTTCATCTCTAATCTCACCTCCTGCCCCTGTGGCAGCTCCTGAGAAAGGAGATATTGCTGTTGGATGATTATGAGTTTCCACTTTCATAATAAAGTGAGTTAATTCCTCATGATCACTATAAATACCATTTTGATTTGGATAAAATCGATTGATTTGAGTACCCTCTATAATAGAAGAGTTATCGGAATAAGCTACAATCGTATTACCGGGATGTAATTGATGTGTATTTTTAATCATATTAAAAAGCGATGTGGATTGCTTCTTACCATCTATAATCCAATCAGCATTAAATATCTTATGGCGACAGTGCTCTGAATTTGCTTGAGCAAACATCATAAGTTCTGCATCAGTGGGATTTCTTTTGATTGAACTAAAGTAATTAAATAAATAATCGATTTCATCTTCAGATAAAGCAAGTCCGAGATTTTTATTAAACTCATTTAAGACTTGTTTTCCACCTTCAAGCATTTCAGCATACTGGATAGGTTTAGGTGGTGAGTCAGAAAAAAGAAATTGGGCATCATCAAGATTAAAAATTGAAACTTCTGTCATACGATCATGAAGCAGAATAGAAAGCGATTTCTTTTCATCATCCGACAATAAAGACTCGTTTTTTAATTCAATATAAATAGCAACAGCTCTCTCGATACGTTTTATTCCATGGAGCCCACAATGTTTTGCAATATCCGTAGCTCTTGAAGCCCATGGGGATATAGTACCTGGACGGGGGATAGTGATAATCGAATTATTTTTAAATTCTAATTTGTGAGCCTTAGGACCATAACATAGAATTTTTTCTAAGGCAGTCTTATCTATGTCTACAATTTTTATTCCACACCATACGATATGAATATACTCAGAATAAATAGCTTTGATTTGATTATTTATCGTTTGAAGTTTTTGAAGCAGCTTTTCTTTTCTAAACTTTGAATAAGCTGGACCACCAGCAATATGAAAAATTTCTTGGCTTTGCATGTTTTGCATAGTGTAATAAGACTTTACTTTAAGCTTGTGATTTTAACAGAAGCTATTTTTTTAAACCTTGTTAATTTTTAATAAATTAACTGGAAAAGTAAATCGAGGTTTGATAGAAAATAAAGCTAAAAACCCAGGCTAGAAGGAGCGCCCATGAGACTGAATAAATTACTAATGAAAGACTTTTAGATTCGTTTTTTAGAGTGGCGATCGTGGAGAGGCAGGGTGTATAAATGAGAGTAAAGATCATAAAGCTAATGGCTTGTATTTGATTAATATTGCTATAAAGGTGATGAGCCAGAGCAGTTCCTTCCATACCATAAATCACAGCTAAGGCACCGATTACAATTTCTTTTGCAATAAAGCCAAAAATCAAAGCAATCACCAATTGTTCATTAATACCAATCGGTTGAAAAATAGGGGATAACCATTTACCTAATTGGCCTGAATAAGTTAATTCACTCGCGATAGGAACATCTGTCGGGAAATGGGTTAAAGCCCATACAAGAAGGACACCAATAACAATAAACTTTGAAGCGCGGGTTAGAAAATATTTAATTTCGAGCACACTCCTTTTAATAACATGATTTAGAGTTGGAAACCGGTAGGGTGGTAATTCAATAATAATAGGCTCTTTATTTTTAAACTGATTTTTAAAAACTAAAGCTGAAATAAAGATCGTCAAAAAGCTTAATAAATAGAGACCATAAAGCACTAAAGCACCATATTTGGCGCTAAAGAGTGCTGAGATAATAAATAAAAATACTTGGAGTCGTGCCGAACATAATGAAAATGGAATCACAAACATTGTTAAAAGTCTGAGTTCTTTTGTACGCATAATTTTAGTACCCATGAGAGCTGGAACATTGCAACCAAAACCCATAAGCATCATGACAAATCCTCTACCATCTAAGCCTATTTTTTCCATCAAAGTATCCATTAAAAATGCAGCCCTAGAAAAATAACCACTATCTTCTACAACACTCATAATGAGAAAAAAAAGAATAATGATTGGGACAAAAGAGGCTACTGTGGTGACGCCAAGATAAAGACCATCTAAAAGTAGACTTTGAAAAATACTATGATGATTGACAAATAAAGGTTCAAGATAATCTATTCTAAAAAAATTAAAGAATTGAGTCATTAGATCTTGAATAGGCTTTCCTAGTGAGAAGATAAACTGAAAAATCGAAAATACAATAATGAAGAAAATAGGTAGGCCCCAGTATGGATTTAAAAAGAACGAATCTAATTTCTTTGTATTCTTATCGTTTAGTTTGAGGGGGAATTTAACAGTTGATTTAATCAAAGCCTGAATTTTTTTTCCATTAGATATTTGATCAGATACATTAAGGGGTTTAATTTTTTTTATTGGTAAAGTGATTTTTTGATTCATCACCTGGGCACATGCTTTCAAAAGCTCAGTCATACCCTCACCATATTTAGCACTTATTTTTACAACTGGAATTTTAAGTTTTCTCTCTAAAATCCTGTCGTTAATCGTAATTCCCATTTTTTTTGCTTCATCACTCATATTGAGTGCAAGCAAACAGGGAATATGAAGATTTTTAAGTTGCAACATTAAAGAAAGTTGTCGTTCAATTTGGGAGCTACATAAAACTACAATGGCTAAATCAATCTTGTTATGATTGATAAAGCCTTGCACAATTTTTTCATCTTCAGACAAGCCTTGAAGATCATAAATACCAGGAAGATCAACCAATTCTGATATATGGCCACCCAGTAATGTTTTGACTGCATGAAGATCAACAGTAATACCCGGCCAATTTCCCACGCGCGCAGATGAACCGCTTAAGCGATTAAATAAGGTTGACTTACCCGTATTGGGCATACCTAAGAGAGCAATACGTTTCATGCGGTAGTGGGGGTAATCTGAATGAGTGATGCTTCATGCTCTCTAATCATGAGCTCAGTAGTATCAATCATCACATGAAAAGGGCCTTTAAATTGAGCTTTTCTCAAGACAGTGATTTTCTTCCCACATCGAAGCCCCATGGCATTAAATCTTTGTATAAGTGAGGGGTCCATTTTGAGCGCATGGATTACACCGCATTGGCCTTCTGATAATTTTAATAAGGTAATCATAGCTATCTAAATGATAATGATTCTTATTATTATATATAAAAAAGCCTGCTTGGCGCAGGCTTTATAAGGTTTCTAAGCCCATTTTTTTATTTGCGATTGTCTATAATTTTAGCTTTTGCTTTTAGGTCCAGCATAAGTTTATCAAGTTGTGATTGTTGAAGTGTTTTAGCTAAACTCTCTTTTACTTTATCAAAGTCTGGTGCCTGAAGCGGTCTTGTATCTTCTAACTTAATCACATGCCAGCCATATTGAGTTTGTACAGGTGTTGTCGTGAAAGTACCTTTCTTGATTGAAGTCAGAGCTTCAGTAAATGGCTTTACCATCGTATTTGCTGGAAACCAGCCTAAGTCACCACCTTTGTCTTTTGAGCCCGAGTCTTTTGATTTATCTTTCGCAATTTTGCTGAAGATACCGCCTTTATTGAGTTCAGTAATTACATCTTTAGCTTCTTGCTCACTTGCTACAAGAATATGTTTTGCATTGAATTCTTGTGCACCTAAATCTTTCTTGTACTTTTCATAGGCATTTTTAATGTCAGATTCAGAAATGGGATTTTTTTGCACATAGGTTTGCAAAAAGGTGTTGTACAATATTTCTTTGCGCGCTAACTCTTCTTTTAAAAGATAGTTTATATCCTTACTAAGTCCAGTTCTCTCCGCCTCTTGGCTTATGAGCTCCATAGCAATCATACGGTTGATAATCATATCATTAAGATTGTCATCCATTTTTTGACCGCGATTTGCAAGGTCTTTCACCACAAAATCATATAGATTCTTCTTGATAGGTTTACCATTCACTGTGATGCTGAAATCAGCTGCTTGAGCTAAATTTCCAAGTTGGAAAATTAAAATAAAAATAAAGGTTTTGATAAAAGAAAACATAAATCTCCTTAGCTATTAATATTAAAAAGTGATTCCTTAGGGCAAGTCAGCTTTGATACTTAATGCATGAATTTTTTGAGGAATTAGATCTTTAAGCGCGTCGTATACTATGCGATGTCTCATTATCATTGATTTTCCTGAAAAATGCGAACTAGTAATTTCTAACGTGAAATGACTGCCCCCATTATTGCCGCTATGGCCATGATGGCGATCACTTAAGTCTTTCAGGCTTAAGTGTGTAGGTTCTAAGAATGCGAGTCTTTCTTTAATAAGATCTTGAAGCATAAATGTTAAGGAAGTGTTTTTCTAAAAGGCTTCACATCAACAGAAGCGAAAACACCAAAAGTATAAAAAGGATCTTCATGAGCCCAAATTATTGCATCATTGATTGAAGAAAATTCAGCCACAATAAGACTGCCTGTAAAACCATCTATACCAGGATCGCTTGAATCGATGGCAGGAAAAGGACCTGCGAGAAGAAGCTTACCTTGTTCCTGTAATATTTTGATCCGTGCTAAATGCTGTGGCCTGTAAACCATTCTTTTGTCGAGGGTATTTTCTTTATCTTTGGCGATGATGGCATAAAACATATTATTTGCGATGAGTTCTTGATGCTAAGACACCAATGAAGGCAGCGTAACATATGATTAATCCTGTAATACCAAATAGTTTAAAATTAACCCAGGCATTTGTTGAAAAACTAAAAGCGATATAAAGATTAAGAATACCTAGGCCAGCAAAAAATAGTACTGAGGTCATATTAATTTGATTCCAAGTTTTTTCATTTAATTGAATTTGTTGACCCAGTAGATTTTTAATAAGATTTTTTTTATTGAAAAATTGGAAAAATAAAAGTACAGCTGATAGCAGCCAATATAAAATAGTGGGCTTCCATTTGATAAAGTTTTCATCATGGAGCCATAAAGTGGTGCCGCCTAAAATACTGATTAATACCGCATTAAATATGAGTAATTTATCTACCCTCTTATGAATAAGTTTACTATAGATAACTTGAAAAATCGTAGCGCCAATAACGACTAATGTTGCGATATAAATATCTGAAAATTTATATGCAATAAAAAAAAGGATGACAGGAAAAATATCAAAAAGAAATTTCATTTATTAAATTACCATAAGGCTTTCTTCATTATCTTTGATAAAGACTATCTGATAAAATGATAGTTCATATTGAAGCACCTATACTCATGATTGATCTTCACTCACATTCTACTATATCTGATGGTTTATTAACTCCAACTGCCCTAGTTCAACATGCACACTCTAAGGGCATTAAAGTTCTTTCTTTGACAGACCATGATGATATAGAAGGATTAAAAGAAGCCACTTCAGAAGCAAAATTATTGGGTATGTATTTAATTCATGGCGTAGAAATTTCAGTCACTTGGAAAAGATGCACAGTTCATATCATTGGCTTAAATGTGGATTCAGAGAATAAAACACTCTTACAAGGACTTTCTTCTATTCGAGAAGGGCGCTTTGAAAGAGCCAAACTAATGGCTGAAGCACTAAGTCAAATAGGTATTAAAGGAAGCTTAGAGGGTGCTTTAAAATATGCAAAATCGGGCATTATCGGTCGTACGCATTTTGCAAGACTTCTCGTTGAAACAGGTTATGCTAAAGACGTAAGAACGGTATTCAAAAATTATCTTGTTAAAGGTAAGCCAGGTTTTATTGAACACACATGGGCTAGTTTAGATAAAGCACTTTCATGGATTCATGAAAGTGGCGGTGTTGCAGTTATCGCTCATCCTGCTCGTTACGATTTAGGAAAAAATAATCTTTTAGCACTTTTAAATGAATTTAAAGATTTGGGTGGTCAAGGAATTGAAGTCATCTCAGGAAGTCATACAGCTGAACAATCATTAAAATATGCAAGAATTTCAAAAGACTTTCAACTTCTCGCATCTACTGGATCTGATTATCATGGCCCAGGTATTTCTTACAGGGAAATGGGAGCTTTACCGAGGCTGCCTGAAATATGCGTTCCAATATGGGAAAATTGGAATGAAGTTAATGGCTTTTTAAACTAATTTTTTTAAAACATATATTTCTTGAATGAATTTATGAATATTCAAATAAAATGAGATTCTACATATGGAATTAACTGCTATACAAAAAATTACAGTTTATGCACTTCCCATTATCTTTGCTATAACGGTTCATGAGGCAGCTCACGGATATGTTGCGAAGTATTTTGGGGATTTGACCGCTTATAACCAAAATAGAATCAGTCTTAATCCTTTAAGGCATATTGATCCTGTCGGCACAATCATCCTCCCGGCTTTAACCGTTTTTTTAGGAGGTATTTTATTTGGATGGGCTAAGCCTGTACCTGTTAATTTTATGAATTTACGCCATCCTAAAAAAGATATGTTTTGGGTTGCTGCGGCCGGTCCTTTTTCAAATTTGATTATGGCAATTTTTTGGGCAATATTATTTGGTCGTAGCGCTTACTTTCCAGAGTCAATGGCTGACTTTGTTCAACAAATGAGTAATGCAGGCATTATAATAAATTTATCTTTGATGATATTAAATTTAATTCCTTTACCACCTCTAGATGGGGGAAGAATTGCTGTGAGTTTATTGCCGAATCATCTAGCAAATAAGTATGCTCAAGTTGAGCGTTACGGTTTTTTAATTTTGATTATTTTATTAATAACTCACATTCTTGATTTGATCATTTTTCCACTTATTCAGATTAGTCAAAATCTAATTTTGTGGATATTTGTCTAGGAGCTAAGTTATAAGTTATGGCTATCGAACGTGTCATATCTGGTATGCGACCCACAGGCAATCTTCATTTGGGACACTATAATGGGGTTTTGAAAAATTGGATCAGTCTCCAACATGAGTTTGAATGTTTTTTCTTTGTCGCGGATTGGCATGCTCTTACTACTCACTATGACTCCCCAGAAATTATTGAAGAAAACGTTTGGGAAATGGTAGTGGATTGGCTTGCAGCTGGCGTTGATCCAGTAACAGCAACTATTTTTATTCAATCTAAAGTTCCTGAGCACGCCGAACTTCATACCCTACTTTCGATGATTACCCCTCTAGGCTGGTTAGAAAGAGTGCCGACTTATAAGGATCAACAAGAAAAATTATCTTCGAAAGATTTATCTACTTATGGATTCTTAGGTTATCCCTTATTACAAAGTGCAGATATTTTAATTTATAAGGCAACTCAAGTTCCTGTAGGTGAAGATCAAATTCCCCATATTGAATTTACTCGTGAAATTGCAAGACGCTTTAACCACCTCTATGGAAAAGAAGTGGGATTTGTTCAAAAAGCCGAAGAGGCGATTAAAAAATTAGGCTCTAAAAAAAGTAGTCTCTACGTGCAGATGAAAATAGCATATCAAGAAAACGGTGACGATGAGGCTTTAGATTCGGCTCGAATACTTATTGAAGAGCATCAAGGTCTAAGTTTAGGAGATAAAGAGAGGTTGTTAGGCTTTTTAGAGGGTGGTGGCAAAATGATTCTAGTTGAGCCAGAATATAAATTAACACCTGCATCGAAGATGATTGGTTTAGACGGCCAAAAAATGTCTAAATCTTATAACAATATGATAACCCTAAGAGAGTCTCCTGAATCCGTCGAGAAAAAAATTAAAACAATGCCAACAGATCCTGCTCGTATTAGGAGAAATGATCCAGGAAATCCAGACCACTGCCCCGTGTGGCAGTTACATCAAGTATATTCAAGTAATGAGGTGAAAGCTTGGGTTGAAAAAGGATGTAAGGAGGCTAAAATAGGATGTATTGAATGTAAGCAACCTGTGATTGATTCTGTTAATAAAGAACTTAAATCAATTCAAGAAAGAGCTGCTAAATATATCGAGGAATCCGATCTTGTAAAAAATATTGTAATGGAAGGCTGTGAAAAAGCTAGAAAATTAGCGAGAGAAACCATGCGAGAGGTAAGAGAGGCTATGGGGTTAAATTACTAATGAATCAAGAAGTACACGCAGTAAAAATTGGAAAAATTCATGGCGAGAATATTGAGGTATTACCTCAGGACCTCTATATTCCGCCCGACGCACTTGAAATTTATTTAGAGGCTTTTGAAGGCCCGCTAGATCTTCTTTTATATCTCATCAGAAAACATAACTTAGATATTCTTGATATACCTATGGCTGCCTTAACAATTCAGTATATGGATTATGTGGAAAAGATGAAAGAAATTAAACTTGAGTTAGCTGCAGATTACTTACTTATGTCTGCAGTCTTGATTGAAATTAAATCAAGAATGTTATTGCCAAAGAAAACAGCTGAAGTAGATACTGAGCAGGATCCGCGTGCTGAACTTGTTCGAAGACTTATGGAGTACGAGCTCATTAAATTAGCATCTGAAAAGCTTACAAAAATGCCGCAAGTTGGAACCGATCTTTATGTCGCTAATGCTTATTTTGAAAAAATTACAGAAATAACTTATCCAGATGTATCTATTGATGAAATATTCACAGCATGGAAAAATATTTTAAATCGAGCAAAAAATTTTGATATTCATAAAGTAACCCGCAATGAACTTTCTGTAAGAGAGTATATGACAATAATTTTAAGAAAACTTCAAAAAGAAGAGTTTGTTGAGTTTTCATCATTATTTGATGTCACTAAAGATAGAATTCAAATATTAGTTATTTGTTTTTTAGCTATATTAGAATTAGCAAGAGAGCGACTAATTAAAATAATACAGCAAGAAAGTTGTTCACCTATATATATTAAACTTCAGGTCAATTGAGAAATGACAGACTTAAATAACACATCAAAAATTAAACAAATTCTAGAGGTAGCGTTATTAACAAGTGCTAATCCCCTTTCTTTAGATGATTTACAAAAATTATTTGCAGAGAAAATTGAGCGATCCACATTAAGAATGATACTAGATGAACTTAAAATAGAATGGCAGCCTCGTACAATGGAATTGGTGCTTGTTGCCTCAGGCTACAGATTTATAGCGCGAGATGAATATTCAATCTATCTTTCGAGATTAAGCCCTGAAAAAGTTCATAAGTATAGTCGAGCTGTGATGGAAGTCCTAGCAATTGTGGCTTATAGACAGCCAGTGACTCGAGGAGAGATTGAGGAAATTAGGGGTGTTGCACTTAATCCTAATGCCATTAGACAACTTCAAGAAAGAGATTGGATTGATATAATTGGCCAAAAAGAAGTACCTGGCAGACCTTCTTTATATGCAACCACAAAACATTTTTTAAATGATTTTAATTTAAGATCTTTATCTGAGCTCCCTGATATTAAAAGTTTCCTCCAAAATGAAATTCCGTTAAATGTCTGATATTAAGTTATTGATAACTGATTTTCTTAATGCGTTTACAAACTCAAAAATCATCTAAGGATCTCAAGCTAATCATCCCACCTAAAACGCAACGTTTGCATAAACTACTTGCCCAATCTGGAATAGGTTCTAGACGTGAAATGGAAAAATATATAGAAGCAGGTCGAGTTCATGTCAACGGGAGTCCTGCAACATTAGGCCAATTAATTCACGACCTAGATATCATCAAGATTGACGGCAAAATAGTTCATCTTTTCTTCGATTTAAGATTTCCTAAAATGCTAATCTACCATAAACCTGAAGGAGAGATTGTTTCAGTAAGTGATCCACAAAAAAGAGCTACAGTATTTTCAAAGTTACCTAGAATTAAAAACGAAAAATGGATTTCTATAGGACGTCTTGATATAAATACCTCGGGGCTTCTAATATTTACAACTTCAGGTGATCTCGCTAATCGTCTCATGCATCCTAAATTTGAAATTGAACGTGAATATGCTGTCCGAATCTTTGGAGAATTAACTGAAGATCAAATATTAAAATTAAAATCTGGTGTTAAATTAGAGGATGGTTTTGCAAAATTTGATGACATTCGATATCAAGGAGGCGAAAGTGCTAATCGATGGTACCAAGTCATATTGATGGAGGGAAGAAATCGAGAAGTCAGACGATTATTTGAGCACTTTAATCTACCAGTAAGTCGGCTTATTCGAACTAGGTTTGGCCCTATATCACTTCCGTCGAGAGTAAAAAGAGGCATGATGCTAGAGCTTGAGGTGAAAGAAGTTGAGAAGATTTTAAAATGGCTTGATATACCTTTTTCGATAGTGAGTCGTAATGAAAGTCTCAATAAAGTTAAAGCTCGTAAAAAACACGCTCATCGTTCACCGTATGCACCCAAACTGAAGCTTGATCATAAAATAAAGCTAGACAAGAAGATTAAGAAAATTGGAAGAAAATTAATAAAAAGAAGAATCAGAAGTGACTCCGATATTAAAAAGACTTAATCAGGCAGTTGAGATTTTTGTAACATAAATACGAATTCATTTCCCAAAGAAACATCTAGCCAGTAAAACTCTTGCGCTGGGAATTTATTTAATAATATTTCTTTGTTGTATCCAATTTCAATAATCAATATACCCTCGTCATTAAGATATTGCTTTGCTTCATTAATGATTCGTATCGTATGATCTAAGCCGTCATTTCCACTTCCTAAAGCCATACTTGGCTCTTTTAAAAATTCTTGAGGAAAGTCATCTACCGAAGCTTGATTAACATAAGGAGGATTTGAAATAATGAGATCATATTTTTTCCCTTTTAACGAATTGAATAAATCAGACTGAATTAACTCAACACGCTCTGACAATCCATAGTGCTCAATATTGATTCGAGCTACCTGTAATGCTTTTTCAGATAAGTCGACAAAATCAATTAAAGCATTTTGGAAGCTATGGGCCATCATAATACCTAGGCAGCCACTTCCAGTGCATAAATCTAGAGCACTGTATATTTTTTCAGGATCCTCAATCCATGGATAAAGATGTTCACTTATCGGTTCAGCAATTAAAGACCTAGGGATAATGACTCGTTCATCAACATAAAATTTATAATTTTTTAACCAAGCCTCATTAAGTAGATAAGCAGTTGGGATTTTATCGTTAATTCTTTTTTCAATATAAAGTAATAAATCTTTTTTTTCTTTATTCGTTAAGTGAGCATCTAAAAAGTTTTGTATCGTATCATGAGGTAAATGTAAAAAACCAAAAATAAGCCAGACAGCCTCGTCATATGCATTCAAAGTTCCATGGCCAAAAAAAATATCAGAACTCTCAAATCGACTGACGGCGTATCTTAACCAATCACGAATTGAAGATAGCTCACTAAGTATTTGTGTTTGGCTCAAGCGAGAATCTTATGAGGCGTTAATTTACAGATATTTTTAAGTAGCCCAATATCTAGAGCATAAATATACTTAGTAATTTGATGATTATCAAACCAAGTTAATACTTTTAAGACAGCACTACAATTTTTTATACCAAATACCTTCATAATTTAAATGCCTCTCAGTAATTCGTTAATACCTACTTTACTAAGAGTTTTTTCATCTACTTTTTTGACAATAACAGCACAGTAAAGACTATAAGAACCATCTTTTGAAGGAAGATTACCTGAGACCACAACAGAACCTTTAGGAATTCTGCCGTATGTTACTTCGCCTGTCTCACGATCATAAATTTTGGTAGATTGACCAATGTAAACACCCATAGAAATAACTGCATTATCCTCAACAATTACGCCTTCAACTACCTCTGACCGAGCTCCAATAAAACAGTTATCCCCAATGATAGTTGGGCCAGCTTGAATAGGTTCTAATACCCCGCCAATACCTACACCACCAGAAAGGTGAACATTTTTACCAATTTGTGCACAAGAACCAACAGTTGCCCAGGTGTCGACCATAGTTCCCTCACCCACATAAGCACCAATATTTATATAAGACGGCATGAGCACAACATTTTTACCGATAAATGAACCATGTCTTGCAATAGCATTTGGCACAACGCGGTAACCTCCCGATTTAAAATCTTCATCTGTGAAATTAGCAAATTTTAAAAATACCTTATCAAAGTAATTGGTATAACCACTATTCATAACTTCATTGTCGTATAGTCTAAAAGATAGAAGTACCGCTTTTTTAATCCATTGATGCGTTTCCCATTCTTGCGAATCTTTAATGCGAGTTGCTACTCGAAGAGAGCCATTATTTAAGCCATTGAGTACTTCATCTACGCTATCTTTAATTTCTTTTGATGCATTTTTTGGATTGATTTCAGCTCTTATTTCAAAGGCATTTTCGATAATTGATTTTAATTGATCCATGAGAGTATATTTTTAAGTTAAAACAGTATTTTATATTAAAGTCTTGCGAAATTAATAAGATTGGTTTGATTCGTAGATAGGCTTAAATTTATTTGCCAGATTGGTGAGATCTTCAATACGGTTGTCATCTGATGGGTGAGTACTTAAAAATTCAGGTGGTTTTTTTGTATCTTGTTTTTTCATTTTTTCCCATAAAGTCACTGCAGCGAAAGGGTTAAAGCCTGATCTTGCAGCAAGCTCAAGACCAATAGCGTCAGCTTCTCTCTCTTGCATACGGCTATTAGGAAGTGCAAAAAAAAGAGTAGCACCTAATGAAGCTGCTTGCACAGCAGCATTAGACTTATTTCGACTACTTTTATTAGATATATAAGCGGCAAACCCAATTAAACCTAACTGTTGAATAGCTGCTGTCGACATTCTTTCTCGTCCATGTTCAAGAAGTGCATGGGAAATTTCGTGGCCTATAACCGCTGCTAATTCATCATCTGTTAGGTTAAGTTTTTGAATTAGACCTGAATAAACCATAATTTTCCCATAAGGCATGCAGTAAGCATTGACATCTTCACTCTCTTCTACATTTATTTCCCAGGACCATTGACTTGCCTCAGTTTTAAAATAAGGCACTTTAGCAATAAGCTGATTACTAATTTTTTTTACGCGACTTACTTGAGAAGCGTTAATATTAAGTTTATTTTGTTTATTTGCTTCTTTGAGTACAGTTCGATAACTGTCCCGCGCCATATTTGCCACCATATATTCCGGCATTAGGAGAAGTTGTTTTCTACTGATATTCGATTCATTTTTTAAAATAGTACTAGCACAGCCACCGGTAAGAAATATTAGTAAAAATAGAATCCAATATTTCATTTTTAAAATAATATTTGGCTCCCTAGCTCAACTACACGGTTGGGAGGTAATTTAAATTGATTAGTAATCGTTTCTGCGCTTCTGAATAAACTGATAAATAACTTTTTTCTCCAGTAACTCATATTATCTTTTGGTATGGCTAATAAAATTTCCTTACCAACAAAATAAGAGCTATTCATTGGATCAATTTTGATGTCATTTTTTATGTTTAGGGCAAGATCCTTAGGAAGGTTAGGTTGATCTTTAAATCCATACTTCACAATCACTTTATAAAAATCATGGGGAAGTTTTTCAATAGCAACACGATCTTTTGAAAGGGAATGGGGATAATCCATAAACATCACAGTTAAGATAATAACTTTTTCATGAATCACCTTATTATGCTTGAGGTTATGAAGCAGGGCGTGTGGCACACCATCTGGATTAGGCGTTAAAAATATTGCTGTACCTTCCACCCGAGGGGGAGGGTTAGTTCCCATAGAGGTAATGAATGAATTAATTTCAATAGCCTCACTTTTAAGTATTTTGTAAAGAAGTGCACGTCCCTTTTTCCAGGTGGTCATTAAAATAAAAATAACAGAGCCAATCAAAATTGGGAACCAGCCACCATCAGGTATTTTTAAAATATTTGCACTAAAGAATGCAAGATCGATCATTAAAAAGATTGCCATGAAAATAACTGTCTTTATGGAATTCCATTTCCATACTTCATAAAACACAAAGCTTGCGAGAAGTGTCGAGATCACCATATCACCTGTGACTGCAATACCATAAGCTCCTGCAAGATTACCTGAGCTTTTGAAGGTCACTACTAAAGCCATAACTGCAATCATTAAGAGCCAATTAATTCTTGGAAGATAAATTTGTCCCTCTTGGTTTTCGGAAGTGTGCTCGACAAGCATTCTTGGTAAGAAACCTAATTGAAGAGCTTGTCTTGAGACTGAAAAAGCGCCTGTGATCACAGCTTGTGAGGCAATAATTGCAGCGAGTGTCGCTAAAATAATAAGAGGTATGACAAGAAATTCAGGCGCCATGAGATAAAAGGGATTTTTAATGTTTTCAGGATTACTTAGAGTCAGCGCACCTTGCCCAAAGTAATTTAATGTAAGCGCTGGAAGTACAAAAATAAACCATGCCAGTCTAATTGGCTTCCGTCCAAAATGCCCCATATCTGCATAGAGTGCCTCAGCGCCGGTGACTGATAAAACAACCGCGCCTAGTGCTACGAATGCCACCATTGGAGATAGCTGGAAGAAATGAAATGCATACAATGGATTAATGGCTGCGAGCACATGTGGCTCCAGTGCAATATTAATAATTCCCAATAGTGCGAGCGTTAAGAACCAAAAAAACATAATAGGGCCAAAGAAAGTGCCCACAACATTCGTCCCCTTACTTTGTGCGTAAAATAAAATAAATAACACGACAAGAGTTATAGGAATAATAAGATGACTTAAAGAGGGTGCTACAACTTCAAGACCTTCGATCGCAGATAAAACAGAAATTGCAGGGGTAATCATTCCGTCTGCATAAAACATACATGCCCCGAGAATACCTAAAACCATAATCAAATTTCTTTTATTGCCACTAGACGCATTTTTATTAGCAAGAGAGAGGAGCGCCATGATGCCTCCTTCACCCCTATTGTCAGCTCGCATAATAAAGGCAACATATTTAGCTGACACAATCATAATGAGTGACCAAAAAATAAGAGACAGAATGCCGAGGACGTTAAACTGGGTAAGCGCAACAGGATATTTGCTGAGAGAAAAAACTTCTTTCATAGTGTATAGCGGGCTTGTACCAATATCACCAAATACAACACCTAATGCTGAAAGTGAAAGTGTAGCTAGAGAAACTTTGTGATTTTTTTTATCTTCCATATATGCGTGAGTTTTTTTATTCAACCTAAAATCATTTATTTTTTAAGGTTTGAAATATTTGCGTCAGCTTGCCCATAGTTCAGTTGAATATGAATTTTATCATCAAGTTTTAACTGGTTTATATTGTTTACAATCCCACCATCAATATTTGTAATGATGGAATAACCTCTTGATAAGACAGCTTGCGGACTTAAATGGTCTAGATTTAATTTCAATTTATCGATATGTAAACGATATTGGATTAACGCACCCCTCAAACTTCGATTAATTCTCTGTATATATTGATGAATCTGTTCTTTTTGTCTTTGAATTTGTTGGCGAGGTGATATAAGACGTTTTTCTAAATAATCAATTTTCTGAATCAATTCACGAATAAGACCTGTCATAACTCTATTTAACTGGTTTTTGTAAATTTGAATTGTTTTGATGATTTCGACAGTAAAACTTGTGACGAGTTCTGCAGCGCCTGTGGGTGTGGGTGCTCTTAAGTCAGAAACAAAATCAGCTATAGTCGTATCAGTCTCATGCCCAATGCCTGTGATGGTAGGTATTCTCGATGAAAAAATCGCTCGCGCTACTATTTCTTCATTGAAAGCCCAAAGATCTTCAATCGAGCCCCCACCTCGCGCTAGAATAAGAACATCACATTCCATTCTTGTATTTGCAGTGTCAACAGCTTTGATAATTGCAAGAGGTGCCTCCTTACCCTGCACCAGACTAGGATAAATTATGACCCTAATATGCGGGCTTCGTCTTTTCAGTGTGATTAAAATATCCTCAATGGCAGCACCACTGATTGAAGTGATAATACCGATAGTTTTTGGAAATTGAGGGATAGGTTTTTTGCAAGAAGCTTCAAAAAGACCCTCTTTAAAGAGCTTTTCTTTTAATTGATTAAAGGCTTCTGATAAAAGTCCAGCACCTGCAAGTCTAATTAATTCAATATTAAGCTGATATTCCCCCCTTGACTCATATAAACTGATAAAACATTTTGCTTCAATTTTTTCGCCATTTTTTGGAACCCAGTCAGCCGCCATATTTTTATTTTTAAACATGGTGCAACGAACCTGTGCCTCATCATCTTTAAGAGAAAAGTACCAATGTCCAGAAGATGCACTTATGAAATTAGAGATTTCGCCTGAAATCCAAAATGAGGGAAAACTTTGCTCAAGAAGCTCTCTTACGAGACGGTTAATTTCTTTAACAGAAAAAACTTTAGCTTCGTTCGATTTCGAACTATTTATTGTTGTTGAATTAATCAAACTAGAGGGATATCCGTTACAATTATCTTCATTATAGAGTTAATAAATAATTAAAGAGCTTTAATTGAAGAAATTTTTTTTATCACATAAACAAGCCTATTTTTTTGCTTTTTTTGCTGCATATTTTCTCGTTATATCAGCGGTGATCATTCAAAAAAAATTCAACCTTGAACCCTGCCCATTATGCATTACACAAAGGATTATTTTTATGGTGTTAGGATTATTTTTCTTCATCAATGCATTAATTAAGCCTACGCCTTTAATCAAAAAGCTATCTTTATTCATCTTATCTGTAACCTCAATCATAGGTATGATATTTTCGTTTAGACACATTCTTATTCAATCGAAAGCCATTAATGTTCCTAATGAATGTGGTATTGATTTAAATTATATGTTTGAAAATTTTCCATTTTCAAAGGCTTTGAATTTACTTTTTAAGGGTACAGGCGATTGTTCGCATATTGATTGGTATTTTTTAGGCTTCACTCTTCCTGAGTTAGCTCTCATTGGATTTATATTCTTTTTTATTTTTAGCATTCTTTTATTTTGGATGAATTTAAAGTAATGCAATTAGAAAATTTTATCGGTAATACTCCGCTCGTCGCTTTAAAGCGTATGCATGAAAATACCAGTAGTGCTATTTATTTGAAGTTGGAAGGAAATAATCCTGCAGGTTCAGTCAAAGACAGGGCTGCATTCTCCATGATTCATAACGCAGAATTAAGAGGAAATATTGAACCTGGTGACACACTTATTGAAGCTACCTCAGGCAATACAGGAATAGCGCTTGCCATGGTGGCTGCAATGAAGGGTTACAAAATGATTTTGGTAATGCCAGAAAATCAAACGATTGAAAGACGTCAGACCATGAAAGCTTTTGGTGCAGAACTTATTCTAACCTCTCAAAAAGGTAGTATGGAGCTGGCAAGAGACACTGCCTTAAATATGCAAAAAGAAGGTAAAGGTTTTGTGTTAGATCAATTTAGTAATCCTGATAACCCTAAGGCACATTACGAAGGAACAGGCCCTGAAATCTGGAAAGATACAAAAGGCTGCGTCACTCACTTTATTTCTAGTATGGGCACTACAGGTACAATTGTAGGTACTTCACAATTCTTAAAAGAAAAAAATAAAGATATTCAAATTATTGGTGTTCAGCCAGAAGAGGGTTCGCAAATTCCGGGAATACGTAAATGGCCAGAAGCATATTTGCCTAAAATTTATAATGCAAAAAATATCGATCGCATTGAATATGTGTCACAAAAAAATGCTGAAGAAACTGCGCGAAAACTTGCAAAGGAAGAAGGTATTTTTTCTGGCGTATCAACAGGCGGCGGGCTTTTTATCGCGCTTCAAATTGCAAGAGCAAATAAAGATGCCCTGATCGTATCTATTGCTTGTGATCGAGGAGATCGTTATTTGTCTTCTCATTTATTTGTGAGCTAATACTTTGGTTCCAATTCTAGTTTTTGATATTGAAACTATTCCTGATATTCAAGGTATTAAGTCTCTATATTCATTAGATAAAAAATTATCTGATGATGATGTCGTGAATATAGCTAATTATAAAAGAAGACAAAAAAATGGCTCTGATTTTCTGCAGCATCATCTCCAAAAAATTATAGCGATCTCATGCGTTCTTAGAGAAAGAGATCAGTTAAAAATTTGGACACTTGGTGATATTGACGATCCTGAAGAAGAAGTTATTCAACGTTTTTTTGATGGAATCGATAAATATACGCCCGCACTTGTATCTTGGAACGGCTCAGGATTTGATTTACCAGTATTGAATTACAGAGCCTTAATGCATGGTATCAATGCTTCCAAGTATTTAGATATGGGTGAAATTGATAAAGACTTTAAATGGAATAATTATTTAAGCCGATATCACACACGTCATACGGATTTAATGGAATTTTTAGCTATGTTTCAAGGTAAAAATAATGCACCTTTAGATGACATTGCAAAGCTTTGTGGATTTCCGGGTAAGCTTGGAATGGATGGCGGGAAAGTTTGGGATACTTATAGAGAATATGGTATTCAGTTAATCAGAGATTACTGCGAAACTGATGTCGCAAATACTTATCTTGTGTATCTCAAATTTCAACTGATCAAAGGCCATCTTAATCAACATGAATATGAAAATGAAATTGATTTATTTAGAAATACGATTCAAGAATATCAAAAAGATTATTGGGATAAATTTTTATCTGCTTGGAAAGTTTAAGTCTTCCTAAATGCAAGAGGATACTAAACTTAAAAAAAAATTATTACTCGCTACAATAGAAAATATTGATCAAGAGGGGAGAGGTGTTACTCATATTGATGGTAAAGCTGTTTTTATTGAAGGGGCACTTCAAGGAGAGCTTGTTGAATATGAGTCTTATGTTAAAAAGCCAAGTTACGAAATTGCATTTACGGAAAGAGTCATTCGACAATCTAATTTAAGAGTAAAGCCTAAATGCAAGCATTTCAATCGCTGCGGCGGTTGTTCTATGCAGCATTTTGAATTTCAAGGGCAAATTGCAGCAAAGCAAAGAGTATTTGAAAATACATTATCAAGAATTGGTAAAGTTAAGCCCGAAACTATGCTAACACCGCTTGCAGGACCTTCCTGGCATTATCGATATAAAGGCCGCTTAAGAGTCAAATTTGTTGTTAAGAAAAATAAGGCACTTGTGGGGTTTAATGAAAAAAGAACACACTTCATTGCAGATATTTCCAGTTGCGAAGTATTGCCTCAAAATCTCTCTGATCTTATGCCTTTTCTTCAGGAATTAATCACACAACTTTCAATCAAAGATAAGATTCCTCAAATTGAATTTGCAGCGGATCAGAATTATTTAGTATTGGTATTGAGAATTTTAGAGCCATTAAATACGAATGATGAATGGCTATTAAATACATTCTCATCTCAACACTTTGTTCAATTTTGGACGCAATCTAAAGGGCCTGATACAGTAAAACCTTTATCAAGGAAAGATGATGTTAAGCTTTCTTATGTGTTAAAAGAATTTGGTTTAGAGTTTAGTTTTATGCCTTATGACTTTACGCAAATCAATCCCTTTATTAATCAGGTATTAGTCCGAAGGGCGATGAATTTATTAAAGCCTTCAAAAGATGAATATATCTTTGATTTTTTCTGTGGCCTAGGAAATTTCACATTACCGATTGCAATAAGTGGTGCAAAAGTTATTGGTATTGAAGGTTCGGACTTACTCATTAAAAGAGCAAAGGAATGCCGAGATAAAAATCATTTAAACGATTTTGTAGAATACTATTGTATGAATTTATTTGAAATCACTAAAGAGGCATTATTAAAACTAGGCCATGCAAATAAATGGTTAATTGATCCACCGAGAGATGGTGCATTCCAATTAGTTCAACTCATTGATGATGAAATTAATCCCTCAGTAATTGTTTATGTATCTTGCAACCCATCAACCTTGGCAAGAGATGCTCAAGTATTAGTCAATGAGAAGGGTTACAAATTAGATAAAGCTGGTATTGTGAATATGTTTCCTCATACTTCACACCTAGAATCTGTTGCATTATTTGTGAAGAAATAATTTAAAATTTTTTAAGTATGCATATTAAAGTTTCAATCAGAGAACAGAAGCTTCATTTATATCTTGATGACAATGTATGGTTGAGATCTTATGCGATTTCAACTGCGAGGAAAGGTATGGGTCAAAATAAAGGGAGTTTTTGCACACCCCTGGGCCAACATATTGTGCGTGCAAAAATTGGCAAGGGGGCGCCGTTGAATGCGCAGTTTTCAAGCAGAAGACTTACAGGGAAAATATGGAGCCCAGCGATGTCAGAATCTAATTCACAAGAGGATTGGATATTGACTCGTATACTATGGCTTTCAGGTCTTGAGGTTGGATTTAATCGTCTGGGTAATCAAGATACGATGCAGCGTTTTATTTATATTCATGGGACCAATGATCTAGCTCATCTTGGTGAGCCGACATCACAAGGATGTATTCGCATGGATAATCATGACATCATTGAATTGTTTGATCAGATCCATGTGGGTGATCATGTTTTGATAAGTGAAATATAATATGTATAAAATCCAATACCGATATTACGATCTAGTTATGGCGGCATTCGTTACCGTTTTGATCGCATCAAACTTAATAGGCCCTGCAAAAATTTCTCAAATTGAGGTTCCACTTTTTGGCATTCTTACTTTTGGTGCAGGAGTTTTGTTTTTTCCTATCTCTTTTATTTTTGGCGACATCTTAACTGAAGTTTATGGGTATGCCGCCTCAAGAAGAGTGATATGGACAGGTTTTCTAGCGCTTGCTTTTGTATCTTTTATGGCTTGGATGATTGTAGCTCTGCCTCCTGCCCCCTATTGGCAAAATCAAGACGCTTACGAAATTGCTTTTGGTTCAGCGTGGCGAGTCTCACTGGCAGGTGTGATTGCTTTTGCAGTAGGAGAATTTGCGAATTCCTTTGTATTAGCAAAAATGAAAATAATGACTAAAGGTAAATATTTATGGAGTCGGACTATTGGCTCCACTTTCGTAGGGGAGGCAATCGATTCTCTATTATTTTATCCTTTAGCTTTTTATAACAGTGGGGTAATTCCAAATGATAAATTGATACTTGTTATGGTGGCACAATTTTTTGCTAAAACATTAGTGGAGGTATTATTTACTCCATTAATTTATAAAATTATTACTTTTCTTAAAGAGAAAGAAAATATGGATTATTTTGACGCAAATACTAATTTCAATCCCTTTATTTTCAAATAACATGATCGGCTTTCAATCAAAATGACAATAGGCCCTTTAATGATTGATTTGGACGGGCTCACATTAACAAATGAAGATATTAAAAGAATTTCGCATCCTATGGTGGGCGGACTTATTTTATTTACGAGAAATTATAAAGATGCCACGCAATTAAATAATTTAACGGACGCTATCAGAAAAATAAGAGGCTATGATTTTTTAATTGCGGTAGATCATGAAGGCGGCCGTGTACAAAGATTTAAAGAAGGCTTTACGATAATTCCTGCGATGAGGAAGTTAGGTGAAATTTGGGATAAAGACCCTAAAAAAGCAAAGGACTTAGCTTTTATAATTGGTCAAATTATTGCTACAGAATTAAGAATTTTTGATATTGATTTTAGTTTTACACCCGTATTAGATATTGACTATAGTGAAAGTACCGTGATTCGAGATAGAGCTTTTCATAGTGATATTGAGGCTATTAAAGCTTTAGCCATGAATCTTTTAGAGGGATTAAAAAAAGGGGGTATGCATGGCGTTGGAAAACATTTTCCAGGACATGGGTATATTAAGACTGATTCACATTTAAGTGTTTCCGAAGACATCAGAACACTCGAAGACATTATATCTAAAGATATGGGTATTTTTATCTCATTGATCAAGTATGGATTAAATGCATTGATGCCTTCCCATGTCCTTCATTCTGCAATAGATCAGGACCCAGTAGGATTTTCAAGTTTTTGGCTTAAAGACCAATTAAGAGCAAAATTTCATTTTAAAGGCGCTATTTTTAGCGATGATATGAGCATGAAGGGTGCGATACTTGGTGGCAAAATGAAGGAAAGGATTTTAAAAGCCCTCCACGCTGGATGTGATATGGTTTTGTTATGTAATAGCCCTCAATTGGTTGATGAAGTATTGCTGCAAATAGATTGGATGATGTCATCTGAGAGTATTGTTAGGCTCCTTTCTATGAAAGGTTCCATAAAGCCCCAAGAAGCTTTAAAAATAACCCAAGAAAAAGGGTTTACAGAGATGAGAAATCTCATTAGGGCCATATAAAATAATTTAAACGAATCTTGAAACTATTTACTAATTTATATAATCTATTACATGTATTAAAACTTTATTAAGAGGAAAAAATATGCAAGAAAATATAAGAATCGAAAGCCAGTCGCAATCAGTATTAGCGACAAATAAAGTACTAAGAAATACTTATGCTTTACTCGGTTTATCGCTTATTCCAACAACGATTGGGGCCTACATAGGTATGAGCATGAACTTCTTGTTTGCTCAACAACACCCTATTATTTTTGCCCTTATGCTTTTGGCGGGTATTTTTGGTTTATTTTTTGCGATTCAAGCAAATCGCAATAATAGCTTAGGTGTTGTTTTGCTATTGGCGCTGACTCTATTTTTAGGTGTAATGTTAGGCCCAATTCTGCAAGTAGCCTTTAATTTAAGTAATGGTGCTCAAATTGTGGGGCTCGCAGCAGGAGGTACCGCCACTATATTTTTGACACTAGCAACAATTGCAACAACTACTAAGAGAGATTTTAGTTTTATGGGAAAATTTTTGATGATTGGTATTATCCTTCTCATCGTAGCTTCTCTAGCAAATTTATTTTTCCAAGTGCCTGCAATGGCTTTAGCATTATCTGGTGCTGCAGTTTTATTATTCTCTGGTTTTATTCTTTATGATGTTAGTCGCATTGTGAATGGCGGTGAAACAAACTACATCATGGCAACGTTAGCTCTCTATATGAATATTTATAATTTATTTGTAAATCTTCTGCACTTATTGATGGCTTTCATGGGTAATAGGGATTAACTATTTTTTAGAAAGAAAAAGCCGTAGAATTCTACGGCTTTTTTCTTTTTGCGAGAAAGAAATCTTTTAGCACTTGTCCACATTCTCTCTCTAATAAGCCACCGTAAACTTCTGTATGGTGGTTAATTTCCTCAATCCTGATTAAATTTACGACACTTCCACATGCACCTGTCTTTGGGTCAGAAGCACCATAGAAAATTTTGCTAATACGTGCATGCTGAATTGCACCAACACACATAGCACAAGGCTCAAGTGTTACATATATCAAACAATCTTTTAACCTATAATTTCCAATAGCTTTAGCAGCTTCTCTTATCGCATTAATTTCTGCGTGCGAAGTAGGATCATGATCACTGATCGATCTATTCATACCTCTTCCAATGACTTCACCATCTTTCACAATTACAGCACCAACAGGCACCTCATTTTTTGATTCAGCTTTTTTTGCCAAGTCTAACGCAAGCTTCATAAAATTGAGATCTTCATCAATCATGAGGTTGCTTATATTCTTTTATGGCTCGAAATTGTCTTTTTAAATAAAGCATGGCTTTAATAGTAAATCGATTGATACCTTTAAATCTAGAAGGAAGTTCAGTTTGAATCATCAGAAAATTCTAATTAATTAATTTGAAGGAAGTGAAAACTATCATTATTATAGAGGCAACTTTATATATAAATATAGGTTTCCAAATGAAAAAACCTGCAATTACTGAACAACCTATCCATTCGATTCTAGGAGATAGATGGAGCTCCAGAGCCTATGATCCGGCTCAATTTGTCTCTCAAGAATCACTTTTGTCGTTGATGGAAGCAGCTCGATGGAGCCCATCATGTAATGGGGAGCAGCCATGGCAATTTATTATATTTAATAAAAAAGATGCAATTCCTTGGACACAGGCACTTAATTGCCTATCTATTGGGAATCAAAATTGGGCTATGGATGCATCTATTTTAATTTTGTCTTCCGCTCATCAAAACTTCTCAAATAACGAAAAATCCAACCGATGGGGTCAATTCGACACAGGAGCCGCTTGTGAAAATATTTGTCTTCAAGCCACAAGTATAGGATTAGTGGCTCATCAAATGGGGGGATTTGATGTTGAAAAAGCTAGACAATTATTTCAAATTCCACGCCAATATGATTTAATGTCTTTTATCGCAATTGGTTACCCTCTTGCAATAGAGAAAGTTAGTGCTGAAGTATTAGTTAGAGAGAAAGAGCCTAGAAAGCGCAAACCTTTAAGAGAAATTTTTTATACTAATCATTGGGGCGAAAAGTCTCTATAATTTTTTCAATCGATTATTATTAGGATGGCAAATGGCAACAGTTAAGCTTACAACAAAGAACTTTAAAAAGACAATCGAAGCAAATGATTTTGTGATTGTTGATTTTTGGGCCCCTTGGTGTGCTCCCTGTGTTGAGTTTACACCTGTATTTGAATCAGCTTCTGACAAAAATAAGGATATTATATTTGGAATGGTCGATATTGAAGCAGATCCAGAAATCAGTAAATATTTCCAAGTTGATAAAATACCAGGCCTGCTTATTATTAGAGAACAGGCTGGTATTCATACTCAAATTGGGCAAATCGGTGCATTAGCGCTTGATGAAATTATTAATTGGGCGAGAGAACATGATATGTCAAGCGTCAGAGATTATTACGAAAGAGAAGCAAAAGGAGAATTTAAAGCTGTCCAAGGAAAGTAGTTGGATCAATAGATTGCCCCTGTTTCCTAATTTCAAAGTGTAGTTTTACTTTATCTGTTCCTGAATTTCCCATTGTTGCAATCTTTTGTCCCATTGTGACAACTTGACCTTCTTTTACCAGGAGATCTTTGTTGTGCGCATATACAGATAAATAAGAGTTGTTGTGTTTAATGATCACAAGTTTACCGTATCCTTTAAGATCTTCACCACTATAAATTACTTTTCCTGATCCAGCTGCTTTAATCTCTTGACCGAGGGTTCCAATAATATCGATTCCTTTTTGACCTTGTGATTCACTAAACAGATTTTCTAATTTACCTCTAGAAGGCCATTGCCAATCTACTTTATCCTCTAAAATAATTGTTGCAGTCTCTTTAGATGCTGCTGATTTCAGATTATTACTTCCCTGAGCTGGCGGTGTCTTTCGGTTATAAGCCTCATCAGTATATTTTTCTCTATAAACTTTAGGGTGATCTAAATGAATCACATCATCTAAAACTGGTTTTATTTGAGGTTGGGTTGTGGTTTCCGAATTTAAAATTGCTTCTTCATTATTTTTTAATGGCGAAGTAACGACATCATCATTTTTTTTAATATTACTTGTATCTGTAACAGGATTATTTGTTTTAACTTGCTCAAATTTTATTTTATCACCCACTTTAATTGCATAAGGCTCTTTCATATTGTTTGCTTGAGCAACTTCTTTGTAATAAAAACCACAATCAAGACTTAAGCTATAAAGTGAGTCACCTGGTTTTACAATATAAATATCAGGGCATGGTTGGCTGGAATCTCTTTTTGCTCTCGCAACTTGTTTATTTTTTTGTGATAGAGTAGATTTTTCTGTAGGAATTTTTTTCTCAATGACTGGCGCTGGCGTATTAGACGCGCAGCCTGTGATAAGTGAAAATAGCACAAAATAAATAATAAAAAAATTTAGTTTCATTTAAAATTACGCATCCATACTTTTAGATCATTAATTTGATTATGGCTTGTCAGATCTGCATGAATCGGTGAAATAGAAACAAAACCATTATCAACTGAGTAGAAATCAGTACCTTCTCCACCGTCATTAGGAAGTCCTGCAGCACCAACCCAATATAAGGTATTACCTTCCGCATCTTTTGACCTATTTACCGATTCCGCCTTATGCCTTTTTCCAAGTCTTGTAACGTTTATACCTTGAATTTTTTCTAAAGGAATATCAGGCACATTAATATTTAACAGTATGGCATCTTTGGGTTTGTTATTTTGGTAATGCAGGATAAGATCAACGGTAATAGATGCAGCCGTCTCAAAATATTTAGCTTCGTGTTGTGACATTGAGATAGCAAAAGAGGGAATATCTAATAAATAACCCTCCATAGCCGCTGCGACTGTTCCAGAATATATTGTGTCATCACCCATGTTAGCTCCATTATTAATGCCTGAGATTACCATATCTGGAATCTTATCCAGTAATCCCGTTAAAGCTAAATGAACACAATCTGTCGGCGTACCATTAACATGATAATAATCTTTTTCAACTTCTGTGACTTTGAGGGGGCGATCAAGAGAAAGAGAGTTACTTGCACCGCTTCTATTTTGATCAGGTGCGACAATTGTGACGTGTGCTATTTTTTTTAAAAAGCTTGCAAGTATTTTAATGCCTGGTGCATCGAAGCCATCATCGTTAGATAAAAGAATATTCATGTTACGAACGACTAACTTTTACATAAAATGTTGCGCATAGAAAAAATGTGATGCTTAAAAAAATTTCAAGAAGTGCTATTTTAGATGATAGACCTTGATCAGAATATGACCTGACAGCACCTTCAATAAAATATATAAGTATGAGCATACTCGTCCATTTGTAGGTATAAATTTTTCCTTTAAGAATACCCATCAGTGAAATGAGTAGAGGGATGATTTTAAGTACTAACCATGAGCTCTGATTTTTAAATGGGGCTAAAAATAATTCCCAAGAACATAAAAGAAAAATAAGACATATCAGGCAAATGGAAGCTCCTAATTGAAGATAGTTTTTCATGCTGAAAGTTTAAGTGCTGTTTCTGCCAGTCGTTTACCCATAGCAAGACATATTTTTTTCTCATCTTCAGATATAGGGGCTTTATTGGATTCACCCGCCACATGAGATGGTCCGTAGGGGGTGCCTCCTGTTTTGGTACTACTTAATTCTGGAACTGAGTAAGGTACACCTATAATAACCATACCTAAATGAAGCAATGGAAGTTGCATACTAAGAATTGTCGATTCATTACCACCATGTTGAGAGCCAGAAGATGTGAATACACAAGCAGGTTTTCCAATAAGACTTCCACTTAGCCATAAGGGTATTGTGCTATCGATAAAATATTTGAGGGGCGCTGCCATATTGCCAAATCTCGTGGGGCTTCCTATTGCAAGACCAATACATTCTTCAAGATCCCTGTGCTCAGCATAGGGCGGGCCTTCACTAGGAATATTATCTTCTAAGGCTTGAACAGTAGATGTAACTCTAGGTACAGTTCGAATTCTGGCTTTTACACCGGGAATAGAATCAATACCTCTCGCGATAAATGTGGCCATTTCTCCGACTGCACCTCTATGAGAGTAGTAAAGTACTAAAACTTCTTTCATTAGATTTTTTTTGCTAACTGAATTGCATCACCGATATAAGTTGCCGGTGTTAATTGAAGTAATCTATCTTTGGCTTCTTTAGGAATTTCAAGTTGCTGAATGAAAGCATGAATTACTTCTTTGGATATATGATCTTTACCTCGCGTTAATTCTTTAAGTTTTTCATAAGGATTTTCAATACTATATTTTCTCATAATAGTTTGAATAGGCTCAGCTAAAACTTCCCAAGCATGATCCAAATCATCAGATAATTTTTTTGTATTGATTTCTAATTTATTAAGTCCTTTAAGACAAGAGTCGATAGCAAGGACAGTATATCCAAAACCTAGGCCAATATTTCGAATTACGGTCGAGTCAGTTAAGTCTCTCTGCCATCTCGAAATAGGAAGTTTTTCGGAGAAGTGACATAATATAGCATTTGCTATACCAAGGTTTCCTTCTGAGTTTTCAAAATCGATGGGGTTAACTTT